>Ga0214543_1006474_pt1 | contig 20811 bp, 22 predicted proteins | sample CNSS2metaG_FD_160094 | JGI IMG/M metagenome (GOLD analysis project Ga0214543, IMG submission 160094) | Root nodule microbial communities from cowpea collected in UCLA plant growth center, Los Angeles, California, USA - CNSS2 | ecosystem: Host-associated > Plants > Roots > Nodule | place: USA...
AATGGATCTGGATTTCAATCTAATTTACATTTTATATATCTTATGGATTGGATATCCATTTTATAAATCAAGATTTTTAAATGTGGATAATCCAAAAAATCCAATCCAAATTTTCAATTTAAATTTTAAGTTGGGTTAGATTAAAGGTTGAGATGGATTATGCTAAATTCAGACTTGGACGGGCCTTGCTCGACGACCTATACGGATCGGGCAGGCCCGACGACCATAAGAGGTTAGGCGAGCCTAAAGATATGAACGGGCTAGGCGGGCCCAATGACCCGAATGGGCCCAACGATCCGAAAAATTCGAGTGAGCCCGATGACATGAACGGGGCAGGCAGGCCCAATGACCAGATGAGTCAGGTGGGCCCGAAGACTCGAACGGGCCAAACACGTTCGAAGATCCGAATAGGCCAAGCAGGCCCGATGACCTGAACGGGTCAAGCGGGCTTGAAGAACCGAACGGGTCAGGCGGACCCAAAGACCTGAAAGGGTCACGCGGACCCGAAGACCCGAACGAACCAGGCGGGACCACTGACGAAAACAGGTCAGGCAGCCCAAAGACCCGAACGGGTTAGGCAGGCCCAGAGACCCGAACGGACCCGACGACCCGGACGGGCCCGACGAACTGAACGGGCCCAAAGACCCGAATGGGGCGGACGACCTAGATGGGCCCGACGATCCGAACGAGCCTGACAACCTACACGGGCCTTACGATCTGGATGACACGACGAAACAAAGACTTGGACGGGCATTACGACCTAGACACTCCCTACGACCCGGACGGGCTCGACGACCCAAACGGGCCTGACGACCCAGACATGCCCGATGACCCAGATCGGTCCGATGACCCGGACAGGCCTGACAACCTTGACGTACCCGACGACCCAGACGGGCCCACGACTCGAACGTGCCCGACTACCTGATTGGGCCGGACTGTTTGGACGGGTCTATCTAGGTCGTCTGGCTTGTCTGGCCCATCCGGGTTGTCGGACCCATTCGGGTTGTTCGGCCCGTTCGTGTCGTTGAGCCTGTTCGTGTTGTCGGGCCCGTCCGGGTTGTCTAGCCCGCCCAGGTCGTCGAGCCCGTTCGGGTCGTCGAGCCCATCTGGGTCGTCCGGGTCCTCGGGTCATCCGGGCCTTAATGACACAAGTTTTAAAAAATTCAATTTAAATTTCTTTTATAAAAAATGGATTCTGCATTTTGAACTTGATCCAAATATTTGGATTGGATTTAAATCTTGATCCAAATATTTGGATCTGGATTTTAAAAAAATCCAAACTACTTTTGCTAAAATTATGGATTTAGGTCAAAAATCTAATCCAATTATTTGGATCTAAAATAGATGTAGATTGGATCATTAAAAATCCAATCCATGCCCACCCCTACTCAACAGAAACAAGAAAACGGTGCAAAGAAATAAATTATAAACAAGGATAGGATTTAATTCCATAACTCAAGGGATCATGTCCTGCTGTCAATGAAGAAAAATAACTTAATAGAAATCACACCTTCCCATTTTCTTAATGAATTTATTTAGGGCATTTTCCTTTGGCTCGGCAAGGCTCTATTTCTATGTCATTTGATTCACCATATAAAAGATAAACAGCTGTGTTCTTGACCACCAATCCATGACCAAAAGTCAAAAGTCTCCGGGTCCTAAATTTGATATTATGCCACGCCAATCTTCATCATTAAGGGAATATACTGTGTCATGGTTGTGCATGTGTAGTGTGCACTTTGTGTAATTAGCAATTAAGATACTTGTAACACATTCAGTTGCCACGATTACAGGGATTGATAGATAAACAAAACACAAAATCATTCCCTTGATCTCACAATCCTGAGGCACAGTGAAAGAAACAAAATATCCCTTACCCATATGGGCAAACCAATAAGGATGGTTGTCACCTGGACGAGAGAATTCACAAGACTCACTGCTTGCCAATTCCTATACCATGAAATCAAAGGGTTAGTCATGTATGTAACTTTGCTATTCATTATTTGATCATTCCAATTCACAAATATGGGCATTTTTTATTCAAATTTCAATGTATTACAAAACACAAAAATAAGCTTTTTAATTAAACTACAATGTAATACGCAGTTCAAATTTAACCAAACTGTTAATAGTTTTTGTTGTACATTTTGTTTAATTATTACAAGTCTTTGAACCAAGTGTAGCATGATCGTTTAGCTAGTCAATCATTAAAACCAGGTACTTTTAAATGAAGCATTGCAACTATAGAAACCACAAATGCAAAACAGTGAGTATTGTAGTTTTGTTAGATACTGTATTTGGATCATTTCATGTTGTATTAACTAATGGCCGAAATGAATATGGTGATAATATGTTAACAAAGGTACAGAGATAGAGAAGGAACCTCAGAAACTCTAGTGCTGAGTGTATTGAGGAATTCATTATATCTCCCGACACCAATCAAAGAAAACCTCAAGCGCTGGTTTGAAATTCTTGAGTCTGTAAAATTTATGCCATATTTGAATACAATTGAACCCACTAGCAAAGATAGTTTACTCTCAGTGTCACATTTAACCAAAATACTTCGAAGATTTGCAACGCCGGTATACAATGGCGAAAGCACACGCCAATTAGAATGCTTTATTTTCCACCTATACAGACTTTAAGACAGCGGATTCAATGTTGGTGACATCCAAGATTGAAGGATAATGTGAGAAAATTCAGCTTCAAATCCTTTTGGGAATATATATCCCGTGCTTTGTGAACTTACAATTGAAAAAGGAAGTTATCTAACAACTGTATTTTCTGCAACTAGCATTATCAAGGATTGCATCTGCGCTATATCTTCTTCCAATATGTCAATCTTCAAACAACCAGAAAGGATGAAAGTTGTTAAAGATTTCAACTTGTATACCTCTTTGGGGAGATTGCTTAGACTTGTACAGTCCTTTAAATTTATCAATAGCAGATTGCAGAGATTTCCAATGGATGGGTGTACCTTGCACAAACTTGGGCAATCTTCTAGAATGAGTTGTTCAAGATTTGGTAATCCGGAAAAATCAGGTGTTTCTCTCAAGTACATAGAGTGACTGAGATTAAGAAATTTTAGCCACTGTAAAAGCTACAAAGATTATTGGTAGAAGATTAGAGAAGAAAATAAAACTTTAATTGTTGTAACCAAAACCAATTATATTATTCTTGTTTAATGAACCTATTGAGTTTTAAAAGAAAGGAGCATGAAATATATACCTGGGGTTTTTTCCAAACGAGATGAAGATAACTATGTTTTAAATCAATTGCAATTACACTTTCCATATGAAAGTTGTTTGGAATGTATTTAGAAGGAAACCCCTGCCAACAAATCCATCTCAATTGTTTAGAAAGGTACCCATAATCTCCAGTAAGTTGTACATGTTCCAGTTGTAGCAGTCTTAATCTCTACATTTCCTTGAAAGCATGAGCTTTGAAGATATCTCTACTGGTTGAAAGCAGTTTCAAGGACAATCCCTCAGTAGCTTCTGTTCCCTGTGATGAAAATAACAAATAGAAACAATTGAGAAATCCCTAATATCTGTTGATTAATAATACTTAATATTGAGTCTAATAACAAATGCATTGCCCATGAAAGAAAACACTTTGAGGAGAAATTTCAAAATCATATAAAGAATGTTCTTACAGTATTGCTTGTCAGTATATCTTTTACATCATCATCAAACCATAATCGACTCCTGTTCTCTGGTTCCACTGGCCATCTTTCACGAATAATTTCTCTTCCCATGTCTCGTAGCAAAGGATGCATTCCAAGTTTGTTGTTCCTTTCAACTCTAATGAGAGCCCGCTCTATGAGAACTCTTATTTCAATATCACCTCGTAGTCCACAACCATTTAGTATCTCTGTAACATAGCCTCTTTCTTTACCAATAAAGAAACAACATATATCAAGAAATATATCCTGTTCCACCTCATCACTTAAACCGTCAAAACTTATTCTCAACTTCTCTTGAACTTGTTTATTTGGAATTATTTTTAGTTTTGAAAACACACTTTTCCACTCCTTCTTTTTCCTCTCACTTAAATAAGTACCAAGAACCTCTAGAGCAAGAGGCAGTCCTCGACAATAACCAACTACATTTCTTGCAACATCATTGAAATCTTCTATTGGTTTTTCTTCTTTAAAAGCGTGCCAACTAAAAAGCTCGAAGGACTCATTTTCGTTCATTTCCTCTGTCTTATAAACATAATCTACTTTAAGTCTCTTGAGAAGACCTACATCTCTAGTTGTAATGATTACTACACTTCCTTCACCAAGCCATTCACCATTTCCAAATATGGCTTCTAATTGGTCAAATTCATTTACATCATCAAGCACAATGAGCAGGTGCAACTTTAAGCCATTCACCCTTTTTCGAGAAAGTTCCTTCATGATCGTATTTGTTCCCATCGGAATGTTTTTCAGGTGCAACTTGGATTTTAGGACATCAGAAAGAAGATTTTCTTGCAAATGAATGTGGCTTCTACTTACTCCATCACAAACTTCTCTAATATTTTCAATAAAACTCTTACCAATGAATGTACGATAAATTCGATTGTATACAGATTTGGCTATGGTCGTTTTACCCGATCCTCCCATTCCCCATATCCCTATCATACAGACTTTGGTGAAATGATTTTCAATACGTTCAATCACCTTTTCCACACGGGACTCTAATCCAACAGGAAATTGAGTAATAAACAAGTCTGTATAATCCAGTAATGTTTGAACGCGGTTAACAATTACCTTCACAAGTTCACCATCATGCCTTCAAGATGAATGCCAATGTATTAACAAAATTAAACCACAACTTTAACATATGCTGCATTCAGTCTCAAACGAAAAGAGAACGAAGGATTCATTTGTTTACCTGAAATCTCGGACATCCCAACCAGTGATAACTGCAGCTTTGGCGAGTGCATAGCGCCACCTGGATAATGCATGTTTCAGCTGTTTCTCTGAATAGCTTTCCTGTGCAGCTGCTTCCAACGCTTTTCCAAAATCATATTTAGTACATACATCGAATGGGTCAACATGGTAAAATACGGGCATAACTATTTGGCCGAAAGTTTCGTGGCATTCAATGATTTTTTCAAGCTCTCGAAGACACAGGGCAGATTCAGAGTACGTTTCGGAGAAAACAATTATTGCAATCTTAGAGCAAGCTATTGCTCCCATGTGTTCTTTTAGCTTCATTCTCTCCTGCAGATTCTCCTCGTCAACCAAAGTTTTGACTTGAGCTTGTAAAAGAATATTTTTTAGATGCCAAACAAACTTTCCACTGATTTCCTCTTCCCGAAAGTTGATGAACACGTCGTTTATGAAGTGGGGTTCAGATTTTAAGAACGATGAAGATGAAGATGAAGAAGAAGTAGCAATCTCCATCAAAGGAATTAAAGTCAAGTCTTTTCCAAAGTAAAGCAATAATGGGAAATAGAGATAGTGCTAGTACCTTCTTGTTACGACTTTTAAATTGGTTTTAATTTTTAACAAAGTCTTCGAATTCTGCCATGCTACTCTCTGCAATCTATTATTAATCAGTTAAAAGATGTAACTATAACAATTGTTCGTAAACTTTAGAAAAATGATATATTAACCAAAGTTTTTTAATAAAATTTGACAAACTATTAAATAAGGTAAAAAATTACTATTTTTATTATTTTTTTATTAAAAAATAATAAATAATCTACTTTAATATTTATTAAAAAATTGTTAAATTTGTCGAAACCTCATCTTCCTAAACTTTATCATCTCACTAAGGAATTTCAGAATAAAATACTATATGTTATTAATGTATCAAAATTTAAAATGGAATCACAGAATATAAGTTGTCATAAAACAAAAAAAAGCTTAAATCATTCTATTAGTTCTTATTTTCATAGAAAAATCTTAAGTAGGTCTTTTCTCTTTTTTTTTTTGTCAAAATTAGGTTTTTATTTTAAAAATTCATTGCAATTATGTTCTATGATTACTACACTAGCAACAATAACTATATATTACGTGGTATTTTTGATTTTTTTTAACTTAATTTTTTTTTTAATTTTTTTATTTAGTAGTACACTAATAGAGAAAAGCTTGTTTTAAACTACTTGTCTGACATTTGAAATGGTTGCTGATGATTAGGCCCGTTTGCTTGTTGAAAGTGTTGTTGAACTATTGTTAGGATGTTTCTTGAAGACAGTTGGTGTAGTAAGAGGTAACGCAACTGGTTAGGTGTATAGTCAAAGTGGGAAAGTGCAACCATATATATAGTCCATGTGTGATAGGTTTATATATTTCATCATATATGGTTTATGGTTATAGTCATCTTATAGATTGTGGTTTCATATGGTTATATGACATTAGTCTTTTACACATATAAGACCTTAGACACCACTTTAACTCCAAAACCTTAAGGCAATGTTGTTATGGATATTTATTCTTATATAGTGTTTAACTTTGTCTTTTCTATCCAATGTGAGACTTTTGACTCTTTTTGACTCACACTTGGATTATTCTCAACAATCTCCCCTCAAGGGTGAGTCCCTTGTTTTTTTTTTCATATGATATATTTCCCTTCAGGTGTATATTGAATAACCCCTTTTTGGTTATGGTTATGCGATCAGTCACTCCGAACCATCGGCTACTGAAGAGAATGCTCTCATAGTCAAGAAAAATAGAAGGAACAAATACAACAACACACAGATTTTTCCATCTTGTCCCCATTGTAAGAGAAAAGGTCATCAACCCAACTGGTGTTGGTAGAGGCCAGATGTCAAATGTCACAAATGCGGTCAATTAGGACATGTGGAAAAGGTATGCAAATCTAAAGATTCTCAAGAAGATGTTCTGATTGTGGAGAATAAATCAGATGAAGATAAATCAAAGGAGGATCTAGTTCTTATAACATCATGTGTCACAACCAACGAATCTACAAAAGATTGGATTATAGATAGTGGTTGCACAAACCACATGACTCATGATAGAGAACTTTTCAAGGAGCTCAATAAATCAAATATTTTCAAGGTAATAATTGGGAATGGAGAACAACTTATTGTTAAAGGTACATGAACACACTAGTGCAGGAAGGACTTTTGACAGCGGTTATTTTTGTCATTTTGCCCCGGTTCTAGAACCGAGGCATATTAGGACGAGGCCAAAAAGGTTAGCTTTTTGCCTCGGGTCTCAACCGAAGCAGAAACTCCATATTCTGCCTCGGTTCTGCTAAGAACCGAGGCCATATGTGCTTCTTTGCCCATCTTCTCCACCAGAAACCCTAGGTAGTCACCATGGTTACACCATAACTCCGTCAACCACCACCAGATCTAAAACTCAAAACGAAAGATTCGTAGCCACTATAGTCTTCTCCTTCATCGTAAGAGCAATTTTTGAATCGTGCAACCACCATGGAACCTCCATGTTCTTCATACACAAAAATGTGAAGATCACACTTGCATAAATGCAAACAAAAATCAACCATATGCAGCAAATCACAAACCCTAAATCGCGTCTCCTCCTCCAAATCGCGAAACCACCTCCTTCGCAATGACAAGTTTCTTCACGCTACTACCACCTACACATCTCGCCACCATCAACGACAGATCTCCATCCACGCACAACACCAATCTACCACGCACATGTAACACAACGAACTGATGCCCACTTCGCGAGCCCCAAATCGCACTTCGCCAAGCCAGAACACGAATGAGCCAAACGTCTAGTAGTTGTGAGTGGTCGGAGTGCAACAACAGCAGTTGAGGTGGGTGGTTGAGAGAGAGAACGCGCACGCGAGGAAGAAGAGGAAAACAAGTGATTCACGATTTTTGAACCCTAATGAACCTTTTGGCCTCGGTTCAATTTTTAACCGAGGCAGAAAACTGGTTTTTGGCAACGGTTCAATTCCACCCGAGGCAAAAAATACTTTTTGGCCTCGGTTCAATTTTAACCGAGGCAAAAAACAATTTTTGGCAGCGGTTCAATTCCAACCGAGGCCAAATGTCACTGCTATAATGGCATTTTTGAAATATTAGCCAACTTTTAGGCTTCGAGTCTTCAAAACCGAGGCATATTAGACCTTTTGGCACCGGTTTTCTAATGAACTGAGGCATAAAAGTTGAAAAAAATTGCAAAATTGCCACCGCACCATTTTATGCTTCGGTTAAGCGACAACCGAGGCCTATAACGCGAGTTAAAAGGCCAAAACTGCACTAGTGACAGTTTTAATTAAAACTCATTCAGGTATAAAATTAATTTTTGATGTCTTATATGTTCCTGAGATTACCCGAAATTTGTTAAGTGTTGCTCAATTGTTAGAGAAAGATTATAAAGTCTCCTTTGAAAATAAAGTATGTGTGATAAAAAATGCTAACAACATAGAGGTATTCAAAGTCCACATGAAAGACAAAAGATTTGCGCTGGATTTTATGAAGGAGGAATTTGCTACAAAGAAAGTGAGTATGAAAGAAGGATCAAAATTAGAAAATAAATATCTTTGGAAGAAAGTAGATGTCCGAGTGAAGAAAGTAGATGGGGGTTCACATTCTAATATTCACAAAAGGTCCAATGCCACTCCAATGAAATCCACACCGGACAAAGAAAAAGAAGATGATGCTAATGTAAGAAGAAATATGAAGGATGATGCCAAATTGAAGAAAGATGTGATGCTATGGAAGAAGAAAATCAAGCCTCAAAAGATGGAGAATCAAATATGAAGATATAAAATTTAAATAAACAGATATTAAGCAAGGAGGAATGTTGAGAATATTACTTAATATCTTTTTTATTTAAATTAGCTTTTAGGAAATATTTCAATTTTAGAGATATGTTTCAGTTTTAGAAATAAGTTATTATTTTAGATTAGGAGTGAGATATTCTAAATATTTTATACTTGATATTTGTTATATTTTGCTCTATATATAGGGTATATCAATAAAATACAAAAAAATGTTCCTCCGTACAACATATCACATATATCTCTCAAATATTTTATATCTCTTATATTTTCAAAAGCCTTAAAAATCCCAACGTGTCTCAGGGTTTGTGGTTTCTGATTCTACTTACTGCCCGTTGGGGTGTATTCCTGATCAAAAGTGGTGCAATAATAGGAGTGATTATGTGTTTTGGGATGAAGTCCATCCCACTGAGGCATGGAACCTACTCAATGCAATCCCAACTTATGATTTTTTCTTTTCTGTAAAAAATTATCAATTTGGACCCTTAGAATTAAAAGCAACAGTTAGCACTAGTTTCCTACTTCGTAGCATTCTGTCCGAGAGAAAAAAGATTGATTACCTAAAGAATTTATGTTGTTGTAACAAGTAAATGTATGCTTTATTATTCGACTTTTTTTTATTGTTTAACACAAGATGCATGACTGATTGAAATTTTGAAATAGAACTTCATTCAATGAGGGATAATAGTCGAATATTCAAGATGAATCATTTATCAAAATACATTGTTTTTATTGTGGTAAACTCTTATCTCTGCCTCTCTGAAAGTCTACTTTCACCATACTTGGTCATTATTCCCATGATTTCTTTGGTTGTAGTTATAAAAGTCATTGATAAGAAATCGATTATGAAAGGTGGTAGATGAATTTTGTTAAAGTTTGGATGATTCGACCATTTTGTCTATTTGTATGTGAAAAATAATAGTTATAATTATGAGATGTTCAGCAACATATCATTAGAGATTACTAGTTTTCTTATTCATTCTCTAGATTTGAATTATCATCAAACAGTAAATGTGTGTATTTGTTTAGTCTAAGATAGTTTCTCAATAACGCTGTATAATATTAGTTTTTTTACTCCTATACTTATGTATTTTTATCAAGTAACATAGTATATTAGTAACATTTGTTAAAATGTTACAGTTTCATTAAATAAATTTGACTAAAGGTATCTAATAATATTTTTATAAATGTTTCAATTGTAAAAATATCACTAATAATTATAATTATTAGTAACATACGGTATAACATGTGGTATAATGTTTTTAAATCATATTAATAACATTTTTTATAATTTAGTAACATTTTATAATTGTTACTAATTATTATACATGTAGCAGTGAAAAATACATCTTCACTTCCTTTCCATTCCTTTATCATTTCTTTTCAACTCTTCAAAACATAATATTACCTTTAAAAACTACAAATTAGGAGTGTTTTGTCGAAATCGTATACAATTAAAAATATTGATATAAAATGGACCCAATCACTATAAAATATTGGAAAGTTATAAAAATTATACCCGCATCAGTTTATCAACTCCACGCAATCAAGCTTAAAAGTGATGAAATACTTTGTTTAGAAAATTAGAAACTAAACTAATGGAATTCTCCAAACGAATAAAAGTAAATTAATCATATAGCAAACTCCATTTTTTTTACGTGGAGTTAGTATATAATTTTGTTTAGTAAATATATGAAAGAAGTTGGTCTTGTACACCTGATTTTATTACAACCACAATTAATATTATTACACATAAAAATAAGAGAATGAGCAACTAGAATGGCAGTATAATAAACAACTCAACCACCGCCAAAAAGATATAATATGAAAAGTGAGAGACAGAGCAATATAAACATTTAATTTCTTAACTATAGCAATCAAGGACACAAGGATTAATTCCATAACTAAAGGGATCCTGCTGTTCCAAAGAAGATAATGCCTTACCAGAAGTCACATATTACAATTTTATTTATGAATATGAATGAAACTATTTTTTTTTTTTCGCCAATGTTCTCTTTCCAAGTCATTTTCAGTCACCGTATATCAAATAGACTGCTGTGTTCTAGAACACCAATCCATGACCAAAACTCACAAAAAACTCCACCTTGTCTCCAGACTCTAAATTTGACATTATGCCATGCCAATCTTCATCATTAAAGGACATTACTCTGCCATGGTTGTGTATATGGCATGTGCACTTTGTGTAATTAACAATTTACACACTTCTAAGGCATTCAGTTGCCACCATTTCAGGGGTTGATAAATAAACAACACACAAAGCTATTCCCTTCATGTCACAATCCTTAGGCATAGTGAAAGAAACAGAATTTCCATCACCAATATGGCTCAGCCAATAAGGATGGTTGTCACCTGGAAGAGGAACATCACAACACTCACTCCTTGCGAATCCCTGTACCAGCAGATCAAAGTCTTAGTCATGTATGTAATTTTTCTACTCAAATAATCACCAACGATAACTATTTTATCATTCCAAATTACAAATATGGGCATTTAGTTCAATTTATAGTGTAATACACAGATCAAATATAAAACCAAATTGTTAATGGTTTTGTTGTGCATCTCTGTTTTAAATATTAGAGGTCTTTCACTTTATATCTTTACTATCAACGGGAATCCAACAAAACGAACCAAGTACAACATCATCGTTTGGGTTGTCTATCATTAAAATTAGATACTTTTAAATGAAGCTTTCAGGCTATAGAAACCACACAAAAGTCAGAGGTAGAGAAGGAACCTTAGAAACATTATCGTTGAGAGTGTTGAAGAATTCATTGCAACTTCCAACACCGATCAAAGAGAAACTCAAATGATGATTTGAAATTCCTGATTCTATAAAATTTGCACCGTATTCGACAAGAATTTTGTTTAGTTGCATAGATAGTTGAAGCTCCGTGTCACATTGAACCAACATACTTCGAAGATTTGTGAGGCAGCTATGCAATGGCGCAAGTTCTCCCCAATTATCATTGTTCGTATCAAGGCACAATGGACTAATATAAGATTGGGAATTCATTGTTGGGGACATCCAAGACCGAATGATAGAAGCAAAAATATTACGTGAGAATCCTTCAAATCCATGCAGGGATATATATGCCATGTGTTTTGAGCTTACAATTGAACAAGGCACTTGTTTCACAACAGTATTTTCAGAAATTAGTGTTGTCAAGGATTCCATCTGCATTATATCTTCCTTCACTATGTCAATCTTGAAACAACCAGAGAGGATGAAAGTTTTTAAAGATTTCAATTTATATACCTCTTTGGGGAGACTGGTTAGACTTGTGCAGTCCCTCAAATTAATCAGTAGTAGATTACAGAGATCTCCAATGGATGGGTGTACCTTGCACAAACTTGGGCAATCTTTTAGAATAAGTTGTTCAAGACTTGGTAGTCCTGAAAAATCAGGTGTTTCTCTCAAGTACTTGGAGTGACTAAGATTAAGGAATTTTAACCCCTCTAAAACCTACAAAGATGGTTTTTTGAGAAAAGATTAGAGAAATAAAATAGAAAAATGCAGTAGTTATAACAAGAACCAATTACACTATATCTATGTTGATTAAGTCATGGGTTCTAAACGGAAAAACTATGTAATAAATACCCGGGGTTGTTTCCAGACGAGTTGAAGATGACTATGTTTTAAATCAATTGCAATTACATTTTCCATACGAAAGTTGTTTGGAATGTATTGTGAAGGAAACCCTTGCCAACAAATCCATCTCAGTTGTTTAGAAAGGTACCCATAGTCTCCAACAAGTTGTACATGATCCAGTTGTAGCAGTCTCAATCTCTTCATTTTCTTGAAAGCATGAGCTTTGAAGCAATCTCTGCTTGTTGAATGCAATTTCAGGGACAATCCTTCAGTCGCTTTTGACCCCTGTAAAATTGGGAAATCTCTCAATATTTGTTGATCAATCATACTTGGTCCTGAGTCTAACAAGTTAACAACACATGCGTTGCATTGAAAAAGAAAACACTTTCCAAAGAAGTTTATAAATCATATATATAAAGAGTGTTCTTACAGTTTTATTTTGCAGTACATATTTTACATCCTCATGAAACCATAATCGACTCCTTTTCCCCGGTTCCTTTGGCCATCTTCGACGAATAATATCTCTTCCCATATCCCGTAACAAAGGATGCATTTCAAGTTTATTGTTCCTTTCAACTTTTATAAGACCACGTTCTATGAGAATTGTCATTCCAATATCAGCATGTAGTCCACAGCCATTTAGTATCTCTGTGACATAGCCTCTATCTTTACCAATAAAGAAACAACATACATCAAGAAATATATCCTTTAAAATGTCATCACATAAAGCATCAAAACCTTTTTCCAAATTTCCTAGAATGCGTTCATCAGGAAATATTTGTAGCTTTAAAACACTTTCCCACATTTCCAATGTCTTATCGTATAAATGGGAACCAAGGACCACAATAGCTAGTGGTAGTCCTCCACAATAAGTAACTATGTTTCTGGCAAGTTCACTGAAGTCTTCACTTGGTTTTGCATCTCTAAATGCATGCCAACATAAAAGCTCAAGGGAATCATTTTCGTTCATCACATCCATTTTATACACAAAATCAACTTTGAGTTGGTTCAGTACTCGAACATCTCTAGTGGTAATGATTATCACAGTTCCTTGACCAAACCATCCACGATTCCCGCATAGGTTTTCTAAATGGCAAAACTCATTCGCATCATCAAGCACAATGAGCAACCTTTTTTTAGAAAGTTCATTCTCGATGATACTTCTTCCCATCCCAATGGTTTTAACCTCAAACTTGGATTTAAGAACCTCATAAAGAAATTTTTCTTGGAAATCAACATGCCCATTTACTTGATTCCTAACTTCAATATTTTCAATAAAACTCTTACCAATAAATGGATGATAAATTTGATTGTAGATGGCTTTGGCTAAGGTAGTTTTACCTGATCCTCCCATTCCCCATATCCCTATCATGCACACTTTGGTGGAATGATTTTCAATACATCCAATCACCTTTTCCACACGGGACTCTAATCCAACAGGAAATTGGGTAATAAACAAGTCTTTATAGTCCAATAATGCCTGAACGCGGCTAACAATTTCCTCCACAAGTTCAGCATCATGCCTTCAAAATGAATTTCAATGTATTACGAAAATTAAATCAAACCTTAACATATGCTTCATTCAATCTAAAAAAACGAATCAAAGAACGAAGTTCATTTCTCTACCTGAAATCTCTGACTTCCCAACCAGTAATACTTGCAGCTATGGTGAGTGCACGGCTCCAACTCGATAATGCATGTTCTAGTTGTTTTCCTGAATAGCTTTTGTGTACAGTTTCTTCCAACGATTTTCCAAAGTCATTTTGATGATAAATTACATCGAATGGATAAATCTCGTAAAATACTGGCAGAACTATTTGGCCAAAAGTTTCCCGGCATTCGATGATTTTTTCAAGCTCTCGAAGACAACAGGTAGATTCAGTGTATGTTTTGGAGAAAACGATTATTGCAATCTTAGAGGCTGCTATTGCTCGCATGTGCTCTTCCAGCGTAATTCCCTCCTGCAGGTTCTCCTCGTTAATCAATGTTTTGACTTGAGCTTGTAAAAGAACAGAATGAAGATGAGAAACGAATTTTCTCGGGATGTCTTCTCCCCAAAAGTTGATGAACACATCATATATGAAATGGGGTTCCGATTTTAGGAAGAATGAAGATGATGAAGAAGCCAACTCCATCAAATAATTGAAGTGAGTAAAACAGTCTATGGACTTATCATCATTTCGAAGAGTATCATAAGAAATTTTAGGACGAAATATATATATTATATAAAAGTTTATACGTGAAAATTTAAAGGATAATGTAAAATAAATATTATATTCAAAAATCCAGGTTACTGCTGCAAAGATTAATATTTTTTACATGTAATCTCGAAGTCGGTTATGACAGACCCATATAAGTTTTATATATTTGCTCGTGAACCCAGCTCAGCGTGCATACTTCACGTTAAACCTTTAGAAAGGCACTTTAAGGGGTGCATTATTGATCAATTAGATTTCAGAATTCAAGTCAAAAGACTTTTTTATAGAAACTATCGCGGAATGTTTTTAAAGATCAAAATAGTTGGTGAAGAAGTAACAGATTGTGTATTATATTTAAGGTTAAATTATATCTTTGGTTTCTATTTTCTTAGCAAAATGTTAATTTGGTCCTTCTATTTTTTTTAACTCAATTTGATTTTTATTTTGGGAAATTTGATACAATCAAGTTGTTTCCATTAGTGGTGTAATAACGGCCTTAAATGGGGTGTCACGTGTCAGTTTCTAGATTTTTTGAATTTTTTATTAATTTTTTTTGAATTATTTAATTTTTTTTGAATTATTTTTTAATTTTTAAAAAAATTTAAAAATTGTCCAAGTGTCAAGCTGACATCGTGCCATGTGACAATGATAGTGTCACGTGTTACTATTATACCAGGTGTCATTTTCTCTTTCTCAATTTGGTCCCTCTATTTTAATTTCGTCTCAATTTAATCCCAATTTTTGTTAAAATTGTATAATTTCGTCCCCATCCAAATTGAAACAAAAATTAATTTTTATATAAATGTTATACAAATATTTTTATTAAATTTGATTTTTTTTATACAAATTGATATTTTTATTATATATTTTTAACAAAATTAAGTTTATTTAAATTTGTTTCACATTCAATTTTACTTGAAATTATTTTTCAATTTTTAATTTATTTGTTTTTGATTGTTACATAAACTAGTTAATTTTTTAAAATTTATATAATTGTTATTTTACACCAACTAAAACATTTATATAGAAATTATTGAATTTTACACATTTAAAAATATGTAATTATTTAAAATATAAATTCAAATAAAAAACAATATTAAAGTATGATGTAATAAAACATCAATATAAGTTATGAATTTTTTTTGTTATTAGCATTATTTTCTATTAACAACTTTAAAACAATTTTAAATAAAGTTTAATGTAAAATATAAATTAAAATAAACTTAATCTTGTTAAAAATATTTACTTGAAAATATCAATTTTGATAGAAATATTTGTGTACATTTATATAGAAATTAAATTTGGTTTCAATTTGGAGAGGGACAAAATTGCACAATTTTAACAAAAATTAGGACTAAATTGAGACAAAAATTAAAATACTAGTACCAAATTGATAATAGGGAAATGACATCTAGCATAATAGTGACATGTGGCACTGTCACTGCCACGTGGCACGATGTTAGCTTGACACGTGACAAATTTTTAAAACTTTTAAAAAATTTCAAAAAATTCAGGAACTAACACATGACACCCCATTTAACACTGTCACTACACCACTAACGGAAAGGACTTGATTGCATCAAATTTCCCAAAATAGGGAACAAATTGAGATAAAAAAAAATAAAAGGACCAAATTGATATTTTGCTACGAAAATAGGGACCAAAGATATACTTTAACCTATATTTAAAGAAACCAGGTTAGTCTGCAAGATTAATATTTGTTATATATATGTTTTATATTTTTTCTCCTGAACCTAGCTTAGTGTCCATAATTTTCTTTAAAGAAGCCTTCACGTTAAACTTTTAGAAAAACAAGTGTCTTTCTTTCTCTTTTTGATTAAAGTGAAGTGCTTGGCTCAAGATTATGGCTATGAAATTATTCTAGAAAGTATATTTGTACCTAATTTCCTATTAGATGATATCTTGAAATCTTGCACCATTCAAGAAAGAAATGTCTCTGAAGCAATAGTTTTTTTATCAATGCATCTACAAGATCATCCCCTTCAATTGTTACTTCTAAAAGAAAATTAAGAAATTGAGTCTCCTATCCTACCATGTGATGGTTATTCAAGTAAATAATTTTTAATTTTGTTAGATAACCTTAGATTACAGACTTGTTTTTATTTATCAAAGTTATTAGGTAGTTTATACTTGGTGAGTTAGATTTAAGTTAGTTTTTATTTTAATTAGTTAGAATATTTAAGATTTAGTTTGGTTTGTTAATATTTGGATTGTGCACGGGTATATAATACCCCTTTATGTATCAATGAAAATACCACAGTGAACTATGTTGAATATTCTTCTTATGTGTATGTGTTTTTTCAAAAAGTGGTATCAGAGCTTTATGCTCTGATTATCGAGTGCAAAAAAAAGGAGAGAGAGTGAAATAGTGTGAGAAAAAAAAGTGTGCGCTTGGGTGCTTTGAAAAGAAAAAAGGAAAGATGACAAAAGTTGTTAATGGTATGACTGTGCTACAATTGTCGAAGATAACCAATTATGATAATTCGTGTTTACAAATGAAGACCCTTCTAAGATCTAAGACATATGAGATATAGTGAAGAGCGAATACCAAGAACCCGCGGAGGACACAAATTAGACGGTGGCCCAGATTACCACATTGAAAAAGATGCGAGTGAAAGACAAATTGACCTTGTACTTCTTGTACAATGCGGTGGATGAGTCAGGCTTTGAAAGATTGCAAACGTTGCATCTCCAAAAGAAGCATGGGATATTCTAGAGGATGTATACAAAAGGAACGATCGCGTTAGACAAGTCTGACTTCATGATCTTAGAGCAGAGTTTAAAGGGCTGAAAATGGAATATAAAGAGCAAGTAGAGAAGGTGGCCAACCAACTCGACAGCAATGGAGAACCAATGTCGGCAAGTCAGGTTGTGGAGAAAATCTTGAGATCACTAATAGATGATTTCGAGAGCATCATATGCGCCATCGAGAAGTCAAAGGACTTGTCAGTTCTCTTAGTGGAAGAACTTGTTGGGTCACTTAAGGCCACGAACAAAGGAAAAGGAAGAAGCACGAACCGTGTGACCAAATACTACAGGCGCAACTTGATTTGAATGAAACTCAGAACACTCAGGGTCGAGATCCTAGAGTTAGAGAACGAGGTGACAGAGGACGAGGTGGATGTTATCGAGATGATGTTGAAGACGACACAGATCAGACTAGGCTATAGAACAGGCGTGACCGTGGTCAATAAAGGGGTCAAGGAGATTAGTCCAAGTCAAAAGTGGAATGCTTTAGGTGTGGCAAGCACGACCACTACACAAGAGAATACAGATCGACAAGTTGTTACAACTATGGCAAGGCTGGTCATATAACGAAGTTTTGTCAAAATGAAGGAAAAGAGAAAAATATTCTCATAGAGGAAAACGACGAGGAGGAGATAGGAATTTTGATGACGTGAAGGAAAGGAGATCAGGTGACAAGCTTAGTCCAAGCTGTTTAAACAGCTCGATTTGGTATTTAAACACTAGATCGAGCAATCACATGTGTGGAGATGAGAGTTTCTTCAACGAACTTACCATGATGGAGGCCAGATTAGTGTTATGTGGAGATGATTCCAAGGTAGCGGTAAAAGGAGGTGAAACAATTTGGCACATGCCTAAGGATGGACGAGTTAGAGAAATCAGGGATGTCTACAATCTTGAGCTGAAAAGTGATATTTTAAGCATAGGTCAAATAGTGGAAAAAGAAAACTCGATTCTGATAAAGAACCGGGAATTGTACTTGAAAGACAAACATGATTGGCTAGCAGCCCGAGTAGAAATAAAGAAAAATTAAAGGTGAATAAAGGTGATCATGACTTCGAATGACGTGCAAAGTAAATGTGAACCTAAAGACGCTCGAAATAGTTCAAAGACTATGCAGATTGAGTTTGCCTCTAATTTAGTAGAGTTAGAGCAAGAGGATGATGGACCTTTAAGCCCCAACCCTCATTAGAGAAAAAGTAAAAGAAGGAGGTGTGGAGCTCGAGTACGTAAGAAGCAAAGAGTAGAAGCTAATATGTTCACAAAACCACTACCTACACCATCATTCTAGGAATTCAGGAAATTGCTCGGATGAAAGAAGGAAAAGTTTAAAGCTTATAGGAGAGTTTTGTTAGATAATCTTAGATTATGGAGTTGTTTTTTTTAGCAAAGTGATAGGGTAGTTTATATTTGGTGAATTAGATTTAAGTTAGTTTTTATTTTAGTTAGTTGGAATATTAAGATTTAGTTTGGTTTGTTAATATTTGGTTTGTACGTGGCTATATATTAGCCCATTCTCTATAAATGAAAATACCAGTGAACTACGTTGAATATTCTTCTTGTGTGTGCGTTTGTTCAAAAATTGAAAGTGACCAAAATGAAAGACCTAAAGTTTTCGTAAATTGAAAATCCTTTTTAGAAAATGACTCTAGACCATTGAAGGCCATTGAAGTTGTTAATCTATTCTTGAAGGCCATTGAAGTTGTTAATCTATTGACACTCACTTGAGGTTCTCATACTGGGGAAGACTCCAATTTAGGAAAATTTGTTAGATGGAATATTTTTAGATGTGAAAGGTTTTGTCATGCATTGCCATTTGAGATGGAGAAGAATTTATCTTGTGTTTGGATAAGGAATTTTAACAATTTTAACAAATTCAATGGTATTTGAATTAATTACAATTGATTTTTTTTTCATTCCTTAGTTTGTTTAGATGGAATACTTGAAATATCTTAGATTTTAATTTTTTTTTTGGATAAAAAAATTAATTTCTCCTTTAGGAAAAGTTATATTCTAAAAAATATTTCAATAATTAGACTCTACATTTTAGCCCGAGTCAACTTAGCTTGACATTTGACTTAGGTTGACTCATCTCGAATTGTCAACTCTAGGCTTGGAACGAATCGTCTCAACCTTTGACATGAGATAACTCGACTTAACCCTTTGCCCCATGCCAATTTGTCTCGACCTTCCGTCTGAGCCTAGTCTTCACAACCTACGATTCGAGCCAATTAGTCTAGACCTTGGACCTGGGCCAACTTGTCAAAACCTTTGACATAATGAACACATTTGTACCTTCAGTTTGAACTTAATGTTGTGTTGATTTAGCCCAGGATGAAGGTTAAGATCATTCGACCTGGGCTGAAGGTCGAGACTAGCAGCCTACGTGTAAACAAACCTCGTTCAACAGGCGGCCAACATGCACTAGATAACCTAGTGCACCACAACATATAACACCTTCACCCTTTAACGCTCAAACCAAAAGGGTTTTCCACTTAGTGTACTTTCATGGGTCATCTAATACATGCATTCCACACTTAACCATTTCTCAGTGTACAATACACATGTCATCCAATCAATGCAAACTACAATTAGTATTTCCCCATACTCACTAGACAAAAAGCATACACCGACCCAAATGGGTCTGCTTGCCTCAAAGCATCATTTCCTCTAGCACCACACTCGTTTAATATCGCATTAGATGACTCCACCTCTTCTAGTCCTACAATAAACATCCCCATTTCTCTTAGTCCATACATGACCTACACGACAGAGCGATGCTATGATCGATGATACTGGGTGGCTGCTTTTATCCTTCATTGGAACAAATATGCATTGCACGTTCTTTTTTCCATTCTAGATTGTAGATAGGGCCTACAAGCAATGTTGTTTGGAGATTCAAGGTTGTTGGTCTCATGTTGAGTGTTGGTTGCACTTTCGTGAGTATGGGTGTAAAGGGTTAAGTCGTTGTCGGTGAGGACTAGGTGGTCGGAGTGGAGTTATATGGCGGTTAATTGTAAATGTTTAAATATTGTTTGACTATCAACTAAAGTAATGTCACATCATTTAAAATTATTACACAAGACAATTTACATTGGATCTATATAGAAGGACACCAAACCTCTTCTTTTAAAAGGGTACCTATAAAAGATATCAAGATTTTCGATGAAAAATTAATATTGTGTAAGTGAAAATGGAGATAATATTAGGCTTGGTTAAACATATTTTCCCTAAGGTTTTCTTACATAGATTGGTCTGATTGTGAAAAAATGTACTAAATCTCTATTGTAGAAATTATTGTAAACCTAGATTGGGATTGATGATTTGATGAAGGAGAATCTAGGTAAAGCCAAAGAGACTTGGGAATAACATAGGAAGTAGAGGGGTATGTGATGAAGGATTATCTTGTTTCCTTTTAAGATTATTGAATATGGTGTGAGTTGATTAAGAAAGCTAAGTGAAATCCCCACTGGACATTAAGATAGCAAGCTATCTAGATGTGAAGGTTCCTTTCACA
>Ga0214543_1006475_pt1 | contig 20809 bp, 6 predicted proteins | sample CNSS2metaG_FD_160094 | JGI IMG/M metagenome (GOLD analysis project Ga0214543, IMG submission 160094) | Root nodule microbial communities from cowpea collected in UCLA plant growth center, Los Angeles, California, USA - CNSS2 | ecosystem: Host-associated > Plants > Roots > Nodule | place: USA...
TTATCCATACCCATACCCATACCCAGTCAAAGCGGGGATTCCCCGTCAAAACGGGGACGGGTTCGGGTGATACCCACGGGCACGGGTTTATTTGCTATCTCTACGTGTGATACCTTATCTTTTAAATTGGTATGGGTAACGATGAAGTTTGTTCATTCCTAACTTTTTCTTTATATATATAAATGAATAATAAAAGTAATTTCCTTTAATGTTAATATATTTTATAAATTTGGTATCAAAATTTTCTACTTTTACTTTGATACTCATAGTGACGTAACTTAGGAAAAAATCCTATAGAGTTGTCAAATTAGGTTTTTATTAAAAATTTAGGAGTATTAAATTATATTTTTATTAAAAATTTAGAAATATCAAATTAAATTTTTTAAAATTTATTATATGGAACTTTAAAAGTTTTAGATAGTTGTTTTTCGTAGTCTTTAATTTTTGGATTCTCATGAAATTTTTCAAGTTTGATCGATGAACATGAAAATTTAAGGGTATCCAAAATCTTTCTACTCTTACTTTGATATCTACAATGGCGGAACTTGGAAAAAAAAAAAACTTAGGGATGTCAAATTAGATTTTTTTTTTAAAAAACTTAAGGTTGTCAAATTAGATTTTTTTAAATTCATTATATGCAACTATGAGAGTTTTAGATAGTTGTTTGTTGTAGTCTTTAATTTTTGGATTCTTATGAAATTTTTCAAGTTTGATTGATGTACATGAATAAATCTTCTTAAAAAAAATCAATTATTTTACTTTTTATCATAATTTTTCTAATATAAATTTACTATCTCTCACCTATTTAGAAAAATATGAATTTGACACCACCTAATACACAATAGACAAACTTATTACATATAAGAGGAAAACATATACTTAAAAAAAATACAAAATAAATCAATTCAAAAGAATAAATTAATTGATCTAAAATATTTTTTAACTCATCAATTTTACTGTGTTACAGTTTTATTTTGAAAAATAAAAAGAGATAGCAAAACAAAATAAAAAAAATGAAAAAAATGTATGTATGATATTTTAAGAAAAACTTAAAAAATTAATATAAATAATATAATAATATATAAATAAATAATACAATAATATATAAATAAATAATTTAAATATATATAGCAAATTAAATAAAAAATTTGAGGGAGCCGTAGCTCCCTCTGTCATGCGGAAGGTCTGCTAATGGATATCCGCAAAATATTTTCTTAAAATTCCTTCCTTGATATGAAAACGAGTGAATACATATTCTTTTCATACTCATGCATTTTCCATTACTAAAACAACTTTATTTATTTTTAACTAATCTAAAAAATTTAACTTTTCGTCATTAGTTTTGTAATTTATTTTAGGGTAATTCTATATTTAACATTTGGCCAACTATTATTTGATGCTTTTATTTGATATTCAATGTTATGATTTCTTTCTTGATATTTGATTGTAAAAGGAATATATATATATATATATGATTTTGACATTAAATACTTAATTATATTTTCTTTTGTTGTGATTTTATTTCTTTTAAAAGAAATATTTAACTAATATTCGAAAGAATAAAAGGACGGGTATAGACCCCATATGGTACTCCCATTGTCCAATAAAAACGAGAATGAAAAAAAATTTTATACATAATGGAGATGACCATTAAGATGAATTTTTATTTAAAATATAAGATGACATAATCAAACCTACAATCATCTCATTCCTATGCTTAGTTAAAAAAGAAAAAGAAAAATTGATAGGTTATAACTACAATTTTTTAAAATACGTTCAAGTTAACTCAAACTTTGAAATATCTTTAAATAAAAGTTTTGTTAACTTAAACTAAATAACGAGTCTTTTATGAAGATTACGATTAATTACTTATAACTATAAATTTCTTAAAATAGACCCTTAAAATATATTTAAGACGTAACTTGCTAATTTATTTTCTTGAAAAAATAACTGTAAATTAGAAAATTTCTTTTCATACTTTAATTCACATAATACTTTTTCTTAGAAGTCTCTCATTTAGACATGTATTTGATAATTAGTATTTTTATTTCAACCAAACTTTTTAAAATATAGAATATGTTTAGTTTTAGTCAAAAGATGAATACAATTAACTAGGACATTTAAAATAATTCTTATGTCTTTGTTGAACCTCTTATCTCCTCTTATCTTTATCTCCTCTTATCTTAATTTGTCATGCTTTCTGAAATTCCTCCATTTTTTTTATTGTTTCTCAACATTCTATTTAATTTGGTCATTCACATTTATTGTCCATCTTTTATTGTCCAACCTTCACATCCTTTGTGTAACTCTCCATAAATATTTATCAAGTCGGCCTTTTAGTGAATGAGTCCCCAATAATATTTGGCCTACTATCACACAACCCACTTAGCATCGCAGAGGGTAAGGCTGAATAATTTTTAATTATCGATTCAAATAATATATCTCTTATTATAAGTTCAAAAGATGTTGGGCCTCCAAAAAGAACTACTAGGATGCATATCGTTCTTAATATCACATTTTGTAGTTTATAATGTTCAAGAATATGAGATCTTTCTTAATATCACATTTTGTAGTTTATAATGTTCAAGAATATGAGACGTAAAAACTTATCGTGAATGGCTTAATGTTCCTTCAAGGATGAATTTAACGTTGTTATTGACCAAGCAAAAATCATCTTCTTTCTTGATGCAGACTTTTCAAATTTTAGATCCCCTGAAAGAAGTTGTTGATATCCAAATTGTAAATGGTTATCTTTGGAAGATGATTTTTCCTTCCTCGTTCGAATTATGTTAATGTTATTTGTTATCTTGATTTCTATTTTAAAATGGTGTATAACACATATCATATCTTACATCTTTTTATTTCTTAGTCTAATTGCTAGATCTTGTTTAATTCTTTGGAGACTGGTTACTTCCATCGAAATTTTTTGTCATTTTAAGAGACCGGTTGCTCTCATCGAATTTTAGGATATCTTCTTTATTTCTTAGGAGATTGGTTGCTCCCATTAGATTTTTGTTCCTTCCTTAAGGGATTGATTGTTTTTATTAGATTTTAGGAGGTCTTCTATATTTCTTTCTTAAGAATGTGGAATCTTTTAACCAAACCTTTAAAAAGACATTAAAGATACTATATATATATTCTCCTCCAACGGAAGCTGCCCAACCACGAGTACTCCTTTTCTGCCCTTTTTTGTACCGTCGTTCTTTTTAACGGGACACGCTTACCTGGAACCCTTACCTGGGACCCTTGCCAGGAAGATTTTCGATACTAGGATCATACTGCACTCGTTTGAGCCGATTTTAACCATCGGCTCTGATACCACTTGTCAGGTTTTACAGAGGGGGTTTCACCGGGGAAAACAACACCAATGAGATCTGAACCTAACCACATAAACCTAACGCCTTAAGGTTTTGGGTTGAGAGTGGTGTCAGTGTCTTATGTGGTCAGGCTCATATCTCATTGGTGTAGTTCTCCCCAATAAAACTCCCTCTGTAAAACCTGACAATATATATATATATATATATATATATATATATATATATATATATATATATATATTACATAAATAAAGATGTGGGAGAAAAATAAGTCGTAAACAGTATCCCTAGTGATCAAAACGACAGAAAAGGAAACACTCTCCCCATAATTCACACGCTCATCATTTGTCATTATTGTTCAAACGTGGCCACAGAATTAGGAACTTGTAGTTGTAGATATGTAATATCAACCCTAAGCAGTTCATAAAATTAGGAACTTGTATTTCTATCCCTATATGCTGTCACATCAACCCCAAAGCAACTTAAAGCATCTACCAGTAATATATACCGAGTATGGATGAACATGTTCCATCTCAAAGACACTTTTTTCATCTACCCTCATAGCTTTTTTTTGTTTGCACTTTCATAATCTTTTTTCTATTCTTTTTCTTCAGATTATTCAATTTAAAAGTTTTTTCTTTTATTTTTTAATTTTTTAATTCAAAAGTTAATTTGAGTTTTCAAATTATTCAATCTGAATATATTTTTAAGAAAAAAAATAATTTTAAATAACACAATCCAAATATCATTTTTGACCTCTAGATTATACAATTCAAAAATTTAAAAATAAAATCTAAATTATACAATTTTAAAAGAGTAAAATGAAAAAAAAAAGACTTGTGAGATTTATGAAGGTATATGATACAGCAATACTTTAACTTGGATCACATATTTTTGTCTGACATACATCAGTGTTCAATACTTTAAAATACTTTATCAATATTTATCAATAAAGTATATAATTTATAAAGTCATAAGAAAATATTTGAATAATGACCAATTTTAGTAACAAAAAATAATTAATTATTATATAATAATTAATTTAGGTTTCGATTTAAAAACTAAAAATTATTGACAACTAAAATAGTTCTAAAAATATTATAATTAGATTTTAAATTAATAATTAAAATAATTTTTATTATGAATTAATTTTTGAATTGGTCATTAACATAAACTACCAAAGTTTTGATTACCATAATAATTAATTTCTGAATTAATCATTATAATTAACTACCAAAATTTTAACTATCAAAATAATTAGTCTCTAAATTAATTTCTAATTAGGATATTGATCTCTAAATTGATCTCTAACATATATTTGGTACTAAAATTTGTATTATTTAAGAGTTTTTTTATAGTGATACTTTTATGATAATAATAATTTATATTTTTTTATATTAACAGTTTTAATACATATAATTTTAATTTGACTTCACACAATAACAATCAAATAACTACTATGCTTTTAAAAATTATTGTACATTTCTAAATATTTATATATCATGTATATATCACATAACATGTGCTATTATTTTCAAAATAAATATATCAACATATCAGATATGTATCGTATCTATTACAAATATCGTATCCGTAGATAGAACTACAAGAAGAAACTTTCCCTCTTGAAATATGCAAGTTTAAGAATGCAGTGGTCTATATGCATATACTTGTGTATATATATTATTTAGTTAAATTTTTATCATGAACGTATACATCTAGTTGACTAAAATAACATCATCCACAAGGATAAGTGTTTTGGCCTGAGAAGTACTTTTATTATTATGGGGTAATTTTGATTATGATTAGTAGTAATTACTGTAAATAAACAACAGGACTAAATTGTTATGTAAATGGACTATTCCATATGCAGATGATTTAAATGGTTAGTTCTTCCAACTGTTCAAAAGGAAAAAAGAAAAAAGTCAAAGACTAAAGAACATACTCCAAAAATGGGATGCTCAACTTCGAGATCACTACTATTAGTCAAACCCTCACAAAAGGAGATGTTGACAGAAATGAATGGAATATTATACTAAGCTAAACACTGCTTTCATTAATAAGAACAGGGAAAACTCTTACAAAATATAATTATGCAATGAATAAAAGATAAAAAGAATATACTTAAAGTAAAAAAAGCAAAAGAACTATACACTCCCACAAGGTAAAGTGCACAACTTTGCTAGTTGGAGAAAAAACCACTGCAATGGATTTGCATGGTCCTCCACCACCGGAGATGGAGTTGGTAGTGGTAGCTCTGGTGGTAGATGGCGGTGAAACGCATCAACTGCGGCTGTAACACCGTCTTCATTCTCAATCAACTTTGCAATTGCCATTGCTTGTGATTTTACCTGAAGATTTTGCATTCATTACTACAAAGACTTTGTAAACCAATAGTATTATTATATCATATTATAATAGGTAATCAGATTATTGTTAAGAATCCAATTTTGAGTCTAACTTCCTTATCGAATAAAATCAAGAAAGTTGAACATCATATAACAAAGAAGACTCATAAAGTTATTGTCTTAAGTTTTTAGATTGAAAGTAATGTCAATTTCTTATGTACGAATTTGACTTACTCTATTGATGTTGTATCGCTCCGGTTATTCTCTCTCAAAAGGATGTAAAGGAATTTTTCCATATTTAAATTCAAGGATTATTCACATATTTTGGGATTAGGGATGCACATTGCATAGAATTGGAAGTTACCTCTGGCTGGAGCATGAATTTTATGGCATTTGTTAAATTCTCAAGACTAAGCTCAGATATAGGAATTGGAACAGGTCCCAGTCCTCTCTGATATATTCTGTCTCCCCAAAAGAACTGATCTCCAAAGAATGGAACAATGGTTGTTGGACACTGCAAGTTATGGTATTGCCATTAGTAAAAAAGAAGAATGAGAAAAATCAAGTAATACATATCCTTGAATTAATGAAAAACACTCCTTTTATGACACAATTGAGCATATTACCCCAGCCTTTAGTCCTGTAGCCGTTGTTCCAGCACCACCATGATGCACCTGCATTTTTGTGCCAAAATATCCTCAGTTAACTATTTATTTTGTGATCAGACATGTAAGTGTATATTTCCTACATAATCTCAATATTAAGAAAGAATCATATCCTAAGGACTGAGCTGTAAATCAAAGGGAAATTCCCTCCAGGGGACTCAAAGATTGTTTTTCTTCTTTTCAAAATCAGCCACAAGAAAATATAAATTGGAACTTACCAAAGCAGAACATTGGGGAAACAACCAGTCATGAGGGCATTCCTCTAGCACGAAAACATTTTCGGGAACTTCTGCCGCTGATTAATGGAAAACATAATGCAAGTGAATATAATCAATATCTAAAATGAATAACATATGTTCATATATATTAGTTAAGGGTAATACAATTTTTATACTATTGTCATATTTATATCTTTGTTGTGCTTTCTAATACTCTTACATCTAACATCCTCTATGTTGGAAAGTTTGGGCAAATTCAATTTATTTTAAGCTGAAATTTAACATGATATCAAAGCTTATAAGACTGCAGAAAATTCAAGAATTTTTAACCAGGTAACTATACGTAAGGGAAAGTAAATGGAAAAGAAGAATAACCCTATGATAGTGTAAAACATAATGTATTACAGTCATACACATAGAGGAAGGGTATTTATATAGAAAATTATTATTTGAGAAAAAGAAAACAAATGGTGATAGAATGAAATTGAAGGAAAATACTTACAATTGCCTAGATTCCCCCAGCCCCGGTCAATAATTCCTCGTTGTCCTGTATCCTTCAGTGCCTCCACTATAATATCAGTAGTTCTTTTAGGATCATCAAGAGGCTAATAAAGTGAAACAATATTTTCATTAGAGGCTACGGAATTTCATTCTAAAATTTTGATAATGGTACAAGTACAAAGGTAAAAATATGTCAAGTTTCTAGCTTTAGTGTATACCTGAAACTGTTAATGGTGATAAGATAAATAACTAAACCGATTCTATTGCATAAATGCACATCAACTCTAATATCAATATGCCAAATCAGCCAATAGTTCACATACAATACTCATTATCTTGGGTTGGATCCCATGATGAACCAAAACCAAGCAAACTTTTTTTTCAATAAGTATTAGATAGTATGTATATATATATATATATATATATATATATATATATATACATATATATATATATATATACATATATATATATATATATATTATATTTTTAATTTAGTTGTAATCGTGCTTCTTGGTCCATTGCTTTATTTTCTTTTGAAGAAAGCTTTGAGTTCACAAGATAGTAGTAGCAAATATTAAAACCCTGAGTGTAGTAATGTTCTCCAAACACAAAAGGACTAAACTGAAAAAAAAAACAATTTGTTCATATAAAAAGAATATCTACAAGTGAAATTATCATACCATGCTCCCAAACCCAAAATATAAAGGTTTTGGTCCTTTTTGAATCCACCGGACAAAGTCTTCCTGTGGTTGATACTTTGATCCAAGGTTCAAGAAACAATAACCAACGACATCAACTAAGGGGCCCCAGTCTGCAAATTTTCAAATGACATTAGTGCAGGGAACACACTCGTGACAGAAAGTAAAAGTGTAAAAGCTGTTTGTATAATATACTAAGCATTTCAAGACAGGTATTATTGAAAAACATTATCTAGAAATTATGTACTGGACTCAACATCATAATATGATATAAATAAACTGTACTGTCAGATTGTCCTCAGCTCCATGATAAAACTTTATATAGTAATGGGAAAAAAACTAACCAATTATTTATTACAACATAAAATTTGATATATCCACATTCAAATTATCCATCTTTAAGCAACTCCCAGTCAGAATTACTCAAGGACTGAGGCTACCTTGACTGTAACAACTTATGGTTTATCTCATACTTCAATAACAAAAAGATTATTCATTAAAAAAATACAAAAGGATAAAATCAAAAGATTATGCTACTTTCTTAAAAGAACATTAAGCTACTGAATTGTAGCATTTCATACCAGTTGGTTTTGGAACCACATGAGGACTCCACATATAGCCAGTAGGTAAATGAGTTATTGATCCACTGTACATACTGAAGTATGCAATAGGAGCAAGCTTCAATTTTCTTTTCCTGAAGTCATTGATGAGTCCCCGTATTCCCCACCATATCAGTACATCCACAATTATATATGACAGCTGGATAAGGCAAGGACATATAGAAAGGGGTGTTTATAGGTAATTAGTTCAGCAATTTATTCACAAAAATTAATTGAATTCACATAACAGAAACTAATTTCGGCAAAGGAAGTACCCAATAACCAGCACTTTGAGGAACACGTGCCAAAGGGTGTGAAAACTCATATGTTGGCCTGCCTATTGAAAAATTTATATGTAAGAAGCTAACTCAGAATTTTGAAGTAATTATAAAAATAGCATTTCAAAAGAAATAGCATCAACTTTTCAAGCCATGTTTTAAAACCTTGGGTTTATCCAATGGTAATAACAACTAGAAAAGTCCATATTTCTTTTATAATGTTTGAATACATGATTAGATGACAGAGTACAATAACTTTACACTAAGATTATATCAAAATTAAACCCTCAACACCCTTCACTCTTTCCAAATGGTAAGTTCACTTAGGAGATGTGTATTTTCATTGATTCCTACCTTTGATCTATGTATCAAAGCAAAGTACATCTTTCAAAGTACACCTTGAAAGATAATGCACTTTCCTTGACCATTGGATAATAGGTAATTATTTGATAGGAAAATGTTCCATTTACCTGAATATTTGAAAAATTATTCCTGCTTTAATTTCTTAGAAGGTATGTGTGCGGTTTTGACTTTTAATATTTCAAGTACACACTTCTATATTTTTACCAAACCTTCTTTTTTCCATATTTAAAGTGCTCTAATGTAATGTTTTTACTCAAAGGTTATAAACAATTTAAACTCACGTCCAAGGCATTGTGAAGAAGATGTGAAGGGGCACCCCGAGGGCTTCAGCAATGTGTGTATGTCCTGCAAGACACAACATAAGTTAATTCTATCTATTTTAGTCAAAAGCTCTTGCACCAGACCAATTTACAAAAAAGAGCTATGAAACAAACAAACAAACAAGCATACTCTTGTAAATGAAAGGAATCTTCGCTAGGGAGAAAATGTAGTGCAATTCAATCACTCTCACGAATTTGAGAAAAACAATAGCATCGTTCTTCACACTTTTAAAATGATCGCCCTTGAATTTCAAATTTTAATTTTAGCATCCTTTTTTCCTTAAGAAGAATAGTAGGGTCCACTAAACAATTAATGCTAATATTAATTGGAGTAATACATAAGTAAAGGAATAAACCGAAAGATAAATCAATAGTAATCAAAGTATGAAATAAAGAAAAACATAATGCAATAATCTTCTGGGTTCTAACCACTCACCACATGCAGTAGGATTGGCTATAATAGCCTGAGCTCTAAAAGGAATACCAGTTTCCAAATCAGGTTCTATGCATGCTGGAAGAAGAGAATCAATAATAGCCTTCAGCTGCTTTCTTTGGATAGATATTTCAGTTGGACCAGATGGGATTATACCTTTATTCCTCACCATATCTATCACAGAAATAACTCAATTAGCATACTTCAAAAATAAACCCTCCTACAAAATTTAAAATATTTATGTGAAGGCTTATGCTTGTTTTGTATCTGAGGAAAGGCCTTGTGCTTAAAGCACGAACAATGTATAGGCCCACCCTATCAAAAGTTCAAATTCAACTTTTTATCTGAAGAATAAGTGGCAAGGATTGAAACAATGACAATTTAGTCATAAAAGCTCAAATATATCGCAAGGACCATCAATCCCAAAAACTTAAACTCTCAAACCACGGTTCATGACTGGTTTTACGTTTAACATTTGGTGAAGATATACAATGAACAGAAAAAAGAAATAAGACAGATAAATGTAGTGTTTGGCGGCAGCAAAATTTCTTGAGAAACCTTCTCCTAAGAAATAGATTTTAAATCTAACTCAATCCTATAAAACTGACTTATAAAATTAGATTTATATTTACATATAGTATAAATTAACCTTTTTGAGTAGATATAAAATTTCCAATGCATCTTTCACGTTGAGATATTTTCATTACATATTTGGGGGTCATCCAATGTCGGTCGATAACATGTGCTATTATTTTTTATTTTGTTTTTTTTTTTTTTTTCTTTTCGTAGATGGTAGATGGCACTTGGCAATGACATGGATTTTTAATACAATCCTTGAGTATTTAACAAAGAAAAATCTTTTTCATCAGAGGCAAAAGTTTGAAGCTTAGGATTCTAAAAAGCGGTCAAATTATTTTCTAGCTAACTTTTGCAATCCCATTTTAACCCCCACTATTACTTATATAAATACCAACTACAGCAGATAACTTCACAATCATTTTATATCGAGAAGGATATTCTTAGACAATTCAAACAAATAAGATTATCTGAAAATGAAAATTATTAGATACTAAGGGCAGCATTAAAAAGGAACCTCTTACATCTTGCCAAAGCACGAGGATCACCACCCAACGGATAGAAATCAACACCAGCACTCTTTACAAATGTGTCAAAATCAGCATGTGTTGCCAGCCTAACACGATGACCATAGTCCTGCAAAAAAAGTGATAATTCAGTAAAGCTAATGGTTTTGATATAAAACTCATTAACAGTAATTGGAAAATCATGATTTTTCAGTCTCTCAAATAAGATAAGTAGCACAAATCTAATGACAGCAATCAGGGGAATATACTATCATCACAACAACGTAAAAATGAATACAACTGAATTAAATACTTAGATAATATGCCATGCTTTTTTGTTACATTAACAATAGAGCCACCGGCATTTCATTGAAAGATACAGACAGATGATAAGTCAAGATCTATAAATAAAAATGCAATGGTAAAAGGGAATGACGTAAGAGGAAAAACTTCAATGAATGTGAGTAAGTAATGTCAAAAAGAAGTTAATAATAATAAAGTAGAAAAATTTAAGTCTCAACTCTACAACACCGTCTCAATAAGGTGAGGTTTGACCTCACCTATGTACTGTAAAAGGGAATGACGTAAGAGGAAAAACTTCAATGAATGTGAGTAAGTAATGTCAAAAAGAAGTTAATAATAATAAAGTAGAAAAATTTAAGTCTCAACTCTACAACACCGTCTCAATTAGCTAGAGGTTTGACCTTACCTGTAGCTAATATGGATCTATAACACACTCCCATACATTGAAGACATCAAGTGTGGGAATCGAGGGGCCCTGATTGTAGGTTGTATGATAGGCCTAAATCTCAACTAGAATAGTCTCTTAATGGCTCTAATACCATATTAAAGTAGTGAAATTTAGGCCTAACTCAACTCTATAAAAGTGTTTCAATAAAAGAAGGTTTGCCCCACCTTATATAATATAATTTGGTTTCATCTCTAGCCGATGTAAGATCTTCAACATATTCACTCATGTCAAGGACATCGTGCATTCACACCGAAGACGTCGTGCACGAGAATCAAGGGGGACCCATTAGCAAGTGGCGCAGTGGTCCCAAATCTTGTCTAGAATAAACTCTGAATGGTTTTGATACTATATTAAGATAGTGGATCTACTTTAATTTGAGATCCCACATCAGCTAGAGTGATAGCTAGAGTGATAGTAACACTGCAAAGGTATTGTCCTTCATTGCATTACTTGTTGTTAATTGATGCTAATGAGCTAGCACATTTTGCTAAGACTATGTGGGGGATAGTTATTAAGTGGGAGCTAGCAATGGAAGATGATTTTAAATTTCTTTAGAAGCATAAAACTTGGTCTTTACTCAAGCTACCAGAAAGAAAGAAGATTTGCAAAACAAGTGGGTCTATAGGTTAAAAGAAGAACCTTGCAGTAGCAGAAGATACAAGGTTACACTCTAGTAAAAGGATTTCAACAAAAATAAGGAATAGACTTCACAAATATTTTTTCTCTTGTTGTCAAGATGACTACCATCATATTTATCTTGAGTATTATAGTTGTAGATCTAGACTAACGTGCATATCAACAATTTAATTATTCTAAAGTTTACATTCTTTTTTTATTTATTTCTGGAGTCTATACAATAGAATCAAAAGGTAAACCTGACCATGCTAAAGAATGGTATAAACCAAAGTCGGCCTATGGATAACCAGTAAAGGTTTTATCACTGAATAGGGAAAAAGAAGTACCACAAACTAAAAAGTCAAAAATATTAAATTGGGTGGAAAAATTAACTCTCACAGCAAATGTTTATCAACATCTCAAACATTTGTTCTCAATACAATAAGCAAACACTAATCACAGTTATTTGACATCTCTGCTCTCATGTGCACCATGAAGAATTGGATGGAACAAACATGCCTGGAGTTTTTTTGCCATGGCTAGGAAAGGTTGTACATCGCCTCTAGTCCCAACCACAAGCATGACAATTTGTAACCACGGAGCTGATTTTTTTGATTCAGAAACAACACTTGCACTCATTGTTGTTGACTCTTCAGAAGATTGAAACTTCAACAATTCGGATACAAGAGATGCATCTTTTTCCAGATCAACATCAACAGTCCCATCATTTTGTATCTTTGCAAGGTTAAGCAGCTTTTGCTGAGAAACAACATAGAAGTATTGTCACCAATCAAGAGAATTTGGCAACTCTAATGCATAAATCACAAACACAGACATGTCAAGAACAAAGCTTCAAAGGCAGGCAACCTAAAGGCTTTCGGACGTCATAAAACTCTTAATGCTTCAATTTTGGCAGAAAAGGAAAACAAAATGAACACATAATACATTTACTTATGAGAAGTTATGAAGTATTAACATGAAGAGATAATATTTAACTAAATTTCAAGTATTTGGATACCATGTTTGAAAAACTTTTCCAGTTATTTCTACGAAAAATAAGTTGTTTTGCAAAATAAGCTAGATATTTGGGACATCAGCTGAAATTTAGTAAATTTTCTGAAAAATAATTTTTTTTCATGAATCTGAAAATTTTTTTATTTATTTTTTTTTTTTTTTCCATTCCACTTCACACAGACATGTGTTTTAAAAACTAGACAAAATTGGCCAGTCGAACAGGATAAGTAGTCAAGTAACCCATTTAAATAAATCATGGCATTGGTTTGAAGAAAACTGATCAAAGAACCAAAAGCTGGTCAAAATCCAGCAAAAAACTGGTTTGTAGTAGATCAATGGAAAAAAAATGGATACAACATCTTTTTAATTTTCTTTCTTAAAAAAGATAGATCTAAAAAATTTGATATGTTCTTTTTTAAACCAAATATAAACTTGTTATTAATATTATTCATAAATAAGTACTCTAATATATTTATTTTGAACTTCTGCATGTATTTCATTTAAATGTTAAGAACCTACAAAAGTAAGTTTTAGTTTTCACCATCACAAAGTTATGATATTATGATTCTTTACTTTTTTTTATGTATTACTTAATTATTATCATTATTTTATTAAACCGTTACAATCACAGTTAAACAATTCAACCTTAAATTAGTGTCTGGAGGGATTCTATGATCCATCCGATTATAAAAACATTGATACATTTTGTTTTTATTACAAAAAAAATTGATTTTTTTGTTGCATTCAAACAAAGTTTATCATCTTTAAACTACTTTGCAGTAGAATTACCCAAACAAAAAATGATTCTAATTACAATCAACTGTAACAATAATTGATTATTGAAATAATCTAATTTTCACAATTACCTCAAAACAAACCTTAAGCCACACTATAAACACCACATATTCCCCAACAAAAAAATGTAAAACTGAGTCCAAATTGTGAATCACTAAGTTAACTTCACTATTGTGAGTCCAAATCTGTATCGAAACGTAAGATGCAGAGATAGTACAAAATAAATTCAAATATATAACAATATGATATATAATATTCAGTGAGAATTATAAACTATACGTGGACAAAACAATTTAATCTCAGTTCTCATAAAATAACATGAATAGTTTTATCTGAGTATATGAGAATTCTCTATGTTAGCATAAAGGAATTGATACAATAAAATATTGAAAGAGTACATTGTTGAATAACTGAGTGAAAAATAAAGTAACAAATAATCAAATAGAATAAGATCATAAGTTCACTTTCCATTATTTTTTGTTTACCAATTTAAGCTTACTAATTTTTCAGTTTATTTACGAGAATTGGTGAAAGAAAAGATAATGAATCATAGAACAGTGTGATTCATATCCATGATACAAAATTGCATTGATTATGCAGTAAATATCTTTGATATTATTAGAATTAAACCAATATCTACTGTATCTTTCATATGTATATGATTCAAATTCTGAATCATAAGTGTATGAAAGGTAAAAAAAAGCAATTGTCCAGATTTGCATCTTTGAAACAATATTAAACAGAACATATAAACAATTATTAATATATGAACATAACTTACTAAAATTTGAATGAAATGCACAAGCACGTAGAAAAAGAATATATACACACACACACACAAGATATAACTCGGGAATCTACCTTCTCACACTCTGAAAGCCTGTCCACTATTAGGTCTTGCCTTGGAGAATCCCAAAATTCCATCATTGATTTAGGAAACAAAATCTCATTGTCAGCAGCAACAAGCAGGTTACTCTCAGTTCCAACTGGCTCTGGGATGAAATGATCCAAACCTTTGCGAGCAAATTTCAACAATATAAAACATCAAATTAATCTTCAAAAGAACCAAGAAACAATAGTCAAAGGTACAAGGCCTATAGCTTATAGTCATCCAATACAGCATATAACCAAGATAGGAGGTAGACAAGCACAATAACAATCAGACTAGGAGGGTCAGCCACATGAATCAGTCGAGGCCAATCACATATATGAACCAGCAAAATTCCTTTTAAAGGATAAAAAGCTTCTGAGGATGAAAATAACTTGATCTTTTAATGTAGCATTTAAATTTGTGAAAGTCAAACAAAATGTAAACTGGATACTTTATAGAACTGAAGGTTCCTCTTTGGATAAGGCATTTTACACAAGCAAAGTAACTTAGAGTCCTGGACAGGACAAAACAATGATGAATGCATAACAGCAATGACTAAAGGATTTCAATTCAAAAAGCAATTTCTAAATCTCGCCATTAATTCTATTGAAATCCTTTTAAATCCTTTCCCCTTCTCCACTTCTCAATCTCTGTCCCGCTTCTTGTGTGTACCACACTTTCACAAACTCCTCCATTATCAACTCTTCATTTTTTTCGTCTTTTCATGGTCAAATCCTCAAATATTATTACAGCTCTGCTACTGCCAAATTACTCTCTGCAAAGTTGCGTATTAATCGTACAAAGCCAGAAAACCTTTTTGTTGTGACATCAGAATATACCTTAAATAAATAAAGTGTGCTCCAACCATACTTGGGCAAAAAAGTTAGTTCAGCTGAAAACAACCTAAAAGAGGCTAACAAGGACTGAAAACACTTTCGTTAACCTACTTTACAACAATTATAATGCCTATTGCACAGTCATCAACTACCTAATAGGATAGGAGTCATAAAAGAATCCTTTCCTCAGGGCTAATGAGCACTTACCTACTCCAAGTGTAGAATTAACCTCTGAAGATGTAGAATTAACGTCTGAAGAATTCTGCTCCAAATTTTCACTCCAATTCTCTTCCTTCTCAGAAGAAGTTGATTCAAGCTCATATCTGGATACGTTGTCAACTGTCACCAACTCGTCGTGTCCCATCTGACCACGATCTTCCCTTTTGTTTGCAATCAAAACCTTCTAATGATTCTTTCGAGCTTGAACAAATATTCAATCCCATTACTAACCATCCCAGAATCTGACCAAACTTATCATACACAAGAAATCAAATCTGCATCACCCTCTGAACACACCCGAATTTACCACAGAAAACCAAACCCACCTAATCTCAAGCTCATAAAGACTTGTACCAGTTTCTCCTTTTAACTCTTCATAAGCATGGCACGTGGGCCTCAGAAGACCGAATCGTCACTTAATAATTAAAAGCTTTTGTAAAGAGCACACTTAACCAGCTAGCAAAACCCACCAGTCATTTAAGCAACAAAGAACGTTTGGTAAGCATAAAGTCAAAACTTTATGGAATTATAACTAGACCCAGATGAAGTATCAAGCTTGATTTCACCTCAACACAAGAACAAGCTCTAGCTTCAAACCTGAAAACCCAGAACAAGAGTAGTGGAAAGTGCCCAGAAAAGATTCACATCAAAAAAGGGGAATGACACCACAGAAAGTGAAGCGAGAATTAGAAGACCAAAGGAAGAACAATCACCTTGCTCTCTCTTCACATCAACTGTGTCACTGCCACAGCTTCAACTCCGGTGGGAATTACACGTTGAGATGTGAAAATTATAACAAAAATTAGAATGATTGAGAAGTTATGTTGACGTATTTGGGAGAAGGAAGTTAGTATCTGACACATAACAACAAAAATGGACTGCGAAATCCCAAGAATCCGAGCACGAGTAGTCATTTTAAGAAAGTGACCTTTTATATATTGGTGGAGGAAAAACAAAAAGAAAATATCTCAAGAGAAAAGGGAAGAAAAGAAGCAAAATTTTATTATTTATGTCAAATCAGATGTGTTACTCTAACTTTCAACACGCATTAATTCAAACTCACTAAAAAAAATACCGACATGGAACGAGATTTATCGTATGTTCGACAGAGTCGCAACAGGGCATCTTTGAGGGAATAGAGTTACAAATATTACAATATGAAATTATAATTTTTTCTGTAATAAGTATTAGTAAGATATATATTAAAATAATATTTTATGTTAATACAATATTATTGGAGAGGCACTTACCATCTATTCTAAACAAGATAATTCATGTAGTTAAATAAATAAAGTGATTGTTAGGTGTTATTCGGTGCATGGTCGGTTATGTGTTAAAATAATATAAAATTGGTTAAAATTGATTTTTTAATATAATTAATAATTTTTTTTTTCTAAAGATAAATAATTAATATTGAAGGATTTTTTTCTTTTATTATTTGTGAATCTTAATAATTTTTTTAATGTTAACTAATATTATTTTTTTAATTAATACATGTATTTATTATTAAATATTAAATACGTAGTAATTATTAAACTCATTTCTTACTCCACGTTTTTGTTATGCTAGATGCTTACTGATATTTTAAAAAAATAACTATAACTTTGTGAAAAAGTCAATAATTTTATTTAGTTTAAAAAATATAATTAAAATAATATATAAAAGTCATACCAAAAATCACTTAGTGTAATATATATATATATATATATATATATATATATATATATATAAACTATTTAAAAAGTGGTCAAATCAATGAAACACAATCTTTTTCCATAACCTATTAAGCAATATTTATAAATAAAAATTCATTAAAATATATTATGCATTATCTCACTTAAACATTAATTCACTCTATTAAAAATGTCTTCTTCACAAAAATCTTCACTTGCAGATGAAGAAGTAAACACGTGGACACCTAAGAAGAAGACACATCAAGACGCAAGAAAAGAACATGGAAATATATTTAGCAGTTGAGAAGGAGAACGTGCCGACATTATAAACTCATCCCTTAGAAGAAAAATATCTTAGTAATGTTCATTTACAATTTATCTTTGAAATTAGGAGCTTTCCACAGACACAAATATCTAAATCTCAATTTTCTAGTCAATTTCACAAAGGAAAATGTCAGCAACAAATTTCACTTTCAATGTAATTTTGCACATAAACTAAGATATAAATTTAATATTTTTTTCTTATAATATTTTAATATCTTAATTTACTTACATTAAATAAAATTCCATTTGAGTATATACCAAAATTCATCTGTGGAAAATATTCAAGTAATAAGTGACTTCTCATTCTAAATCATTAATGATATCCTTCTTTTATTTTTCCTCTATCTGAATTCAAACTGTGTATACTAGAGAGTGCTAGTATAGGTAATTAAGGGTTCGTTATTACTTTAAAAAAAAAATTGAAATGTGTTTTCTAGTTGTTTCTATCTTGGTATGATTGCATTTCTTGTAATTAAATAATTTCAATAATTAGTAAAAATTTAGGTTGCTTAGATTTTCTAGTTGTAGATTTGGGAAAAATTGAGTGTAAAATTTCTTCGTGTGTTTCTTTGATAATTTCTTGTACTTTTGTATTATTAAGATTTTTTATCACTACATAATAATCTTTACTTATTAACAACTTTCAAGATAAAAAAGCTTTTTAGGAAAAATTTTGAAGATTTATTTTCTGGATCCATTCAACCCCTCCCACTCTTTGCACCTTTGGGTTGTGATTGATGTAAGGACCTAGGTTTATGTGCTAAGTGTTAAGTATACAAAACGTGCAAATAAGTGTATCAAACGATGAGGAATAGAAAAGAGCATTAGATGAGTCTCGCATACACAATTGGAGTAGATATTAGTTACACTAAACATAATAAATTCTATGAGTTACATATGGCAAAAATTATGTAGTTGACAATATAAGTAAACAAGAAAGAATAGATTGATACATGTAACTAAAGGGGAGTAGACAATACAAGTGAAAAAACTTGATTATCTAATTAATTAATGATTTGATTACTTGATTAAATAATTATTTAAAAGCTCAAGCTATAAAAGGTGTCATAACTAAGTTGAATTTCACTTTTATAGGAGCTATTATCTCTTTAAGAAACTTTTGTCTCCTCTTCCTCTATAAATCTCTCTAGATTTTTGCTAACTTTTTTTTTATCGGCAAAAGATAAATAAATAAAATAAGAGCACTTGGGGTGCTTTAACCCTTTTACAAAGAGATAACCTACACCATTTGCATAAGATATGGTCTCTTTAAAACACACCTACACAAAAGCTAAAACACTAAAAAACACAACAAGATACACGACTACAAAGAAAAAAATATATCTTTTCAAACTTAAAGTAGAGAAAGACAAAGTTAAGAGGTATGCTATAACTAGAAAGATGTTGCCTAAACACACATGAGTAAAAAGCACTCTCGAGAACCATCTTGTAGCTTGAACAAACATGAAAAAACCCCACAAAAAAACTACCATTCCCCTTCTAAATACAACAAAGTGCATGAAGCAAACATTCTGCTTGATTTATGCCAATTCTACACCTCTGAAGTAACTCTACTCCCTATATTGGACACATAGATAAAGGTATTTCCCACATTGACAACAACAACCTTGCATAGGCCATGGGTTGCTTTTTGGACCGATTTAGCCCCATTTGTATTGGCAGCTTCAAAAAGCACTCATGTTTTCCTTGCAAAACATCGTAACAACATAGATAGTTAGTATGTCCTAAAAATATAGCCCCACCTTTACTCCCACACCTGAGGATAAACACGCACTTATGCAATCTAGTATTACCACCTGACCCCACCTTTTGTAGATTATATCAAAGATTTTAAGCATGTTATGGGGCTAAAGCACCAATCTAACTTACCCATTCTTTTAAAAATCTGAGAGCATCATAAGACTTATAGTGTCAAGGGCTAACTTTTAAATCAATCAAAAGTTAAATCAGGGTAAGTTCATCTTTAATCCTTTGTTTAAGTCAATGTAGTGATGTATTGTCAGGTTGGTCGTTCTTTCTTATTTATAACTTTTTTTGTTCAAGAGGGGTCTTTATATATCAAATATCTCTAAAGTATGTTCAAATCGTAGATTCGTAGTTTTTTCTTGTGTAGAGTAGAAAACCCTAGAGATTGCGCCAATGGGTAAATCTCGAGGAAGGTGAAAGCTTTAAGATAGAAATGGGAGTTAATTGTTACTATCAATGCTAGATTGTTGATTTCATGGTTCTGTGTTGAATGATGAAGATGTGATGATGTTGTCTGATTGATGTCATAAATGTTTGAGACTTCTTATGATGTTGTATGCTATTGTATGTGGATGACTTGTTAAATTGTCACTATTTGTCGTTAAAGGAATGAATGGGTATTGTGTGGTTTTGTGGGTTCTATCAAAATCGATTGATTTTCTAAGATTTTAGGAAGAATCGAGAAAGTTAAGTTTTTAACTTGGTCAACTGAGTCCAAAAGTTATATTGTGGGTGAATTTCTTTAAATATTGTAATTAAGACTTTAAAACCTAGAAAATGAATAAGTACACCCCAAATAGATCAAAGGGGTCAATTGAAGTAGTTAAGAGTTGTATTGATATGGTGCAAAGAAAGTCCTAAATTGATGTGATCCCAAAAAGGCTTATAGCTTGGGTCAACGCCTAGGCCCAAATCATGCTTAAGACCCAATACATGGCCCACATGCACCTTCAAGCCAAAGCCTATCAAGAGGCCCAATAACAAGGAGCATACTCAAAAAGATCCAATTGGGCTTCATTCAAGATGGCCCAAGCCCATCAAGAGGCCCAAAGAAGATGTGAAGATTTGAATAGGTGTCTCAAAGAGCAATAGAATAGCAATAATATTGGCCCATTGTTT
>Ga0214543_1006476_pt1 | contig 20807 bp, 15 predicted proteins | sample CNSS2metaG_FD_160094 | JGI IMG/M metagenome (GOLD analysis project Ga0214543, IMG submission 160094) | Root nodule microbial communities from cowpea collected in UCLA plant growth center, Los Angeles, California, USA - CNSS2 | ecosystem: Host-associated > Plants > Roots > Nodule | place: USA...
TGATTGGAGCACTTGGATGATGTGGAAGAGAGAGGAAAGCAAAAAGCATAAAGCAAAAGCAAAAGTAGACATGTACCTTGTCTCCTTTTGCCTTTTTGGTTTATTCCTTTGAAGGCTACTTGGTCTCCTTCTTCTTTTGGCCTAGAATCCTCATGCGAATGCATCCACCAATCATAATCCATCACTTGGCCGAGAATGCACATGTGTTAGGTTTCTAAGGTTTACTTGTTAGTCCATTCCATGTTTTTGTAATTGCTAAAGGACCCCTATGAACTCCTATTTAAAGGGTGCTCCTTGTCTTGTAAAAGGGTTGATCATTTTGTTGCTAAACTATTGTGTTTCAACCATTGTTTTCCCGTGAGCTCTCCTTCCTAGAAGTGAACTCACCTTTGCCTTATCTTGCTTGCAAGTGGCGGCACCATCACTCATCTCTAGGGCTTGGTTGGCTTAGATCCCCCCCTATGAGTGGCGTGCTTCTTCCATGCTTCATCTTCTAAGCTATCCATTTTTAATGCTTCTTCTTTCATTTGTTCTTTAAGTATTGTTTAATTCGTGTGTTTGTGTGTTAACTTGAATCCAACTCTTTTCTTCCTTTCATGAGCTTGAGAAATGAACCTTCACATCTAGATAGCATGCTATCTTAATGTCCAGTGGGAATTTTCAAAAAGCTTTCTTTAAACAACTTCACCATATTCATAACCCTAAAAGAAAACAAGATAAGCCTTCATCAAAAACCCTTCTTAGGGAAAAAATGTTAGGTGAGGAAAAAGAGTTCACCAGGGTTACAAACCGTGTTCATTACATTACTAGTGGTCATTCTCCAAACCCTTTGACGAACGTTCATGGGCATAGGTTTCAGTTCTATTTTTTGGCCGCCCTTTGTTTTACCGCTATATTTCGGATTTGCGCTTTTTCTCGTAACTCAGTTAACAGGTCTAGGTGGGTGCATAGGTTCTGTTGGTTCTGGTTGTGGTCGTATACTTACCCACGTAAGGAAGGTTCTCCAATCTCGATCGGTATCATTGCTTCTGCCTCATAAACCAAGCTGCAGGGGGATTCGTTGGTGAAAAATTGAGGGGTGCATCTGTAAGCCAATAGTACTTCCAACAAATCCTCTGGCCATTGGCCTTTTGCGCCATCTAATCTTTTCCACAACGTGACCAGTATAACCTTGTTGTCGGCCTCAACTTGTCCGTTGGTTTGTGGATGTTCCACTAAGTTGGTGATGTGTTTAATTCCAAGTTTGGTGTAGAACTTGGCCAGCTCTTTATCTATGAATTGGCGGCCATTATCGATTATGATAGTGTGCGATACTCCATATTGGCATATAATGTCCTTACATACAAACTGTTGGACTTGTTGTGCCATGATTGTGGCCAATGGCTTAGCCTCTATCCATTTTGTAAAATAGTCGATGTCAATATCCACGCTTGTATAACTCATCACCTATCATCGTATATCGTGTTGCTTTTGCCAGCCATCCCTTGTCGGTATTGGGTGGAAGGTTTCTTGTTTTGAGGTATTGGATGTACGAAGTTGTCCAATTATTGATGTGGCCCAGGTTTAGGCACATTTTTGTTGTTGAGGGGGCGGATAATGTTTGTTGCAGGAGGGACTTATGCTTGCCTTTGAGTTTAGTACTTGCGAGTTTGGAGAGTACATATGCTTGTACATTCTCTCCTCTTGGGATGTGCTAGATGTGCACCCTGTCAAAACTGGATTGCATGATGTTGTGGACCAAGTGATAGTATTGGAGGAGAGTTGCGTCTTTAATTTGAAACTCATCATTGAGGTGGCCAACAGTGAGCTTGGAATCTATTCTGCATACTAGCGAGCGTATTATATGTGTCATTAAATGTGTTTGCCCCCTCTTGTGGGCTGGGCCCCTCTTGAGTCATTTTGGGCCAATATTTAGATTCTCTATGGGCCTGGATTGAGCCCATGTTCTAAGCATCTGAGAGGCCTAAGTTCGAAGTTATCAGCTCTATTTTACAATATGACATTTTATAGTAGGCGGTCTAGACTGTTATGCAATCTTATTTAGTTGACTATCCGTTTATTGATTTTATTATAGGACTATAGGTCAGCGGTATCCAACTTCGCTAGTACAAAAGTAATTAAAATAATACACAGTTAATACAAAAACAATTTTTAAATAATAAAATAGTGCAACGTAAATATCAGATTGTTCTTATTATATTATTTAGTATGGTAGAAAAATAAAATTCTAGAAAAAATATCATTTTATATTCAAGGAATTCATGTAAGTATTTCTTATCTACCATATACTGTTCTAATTACTTTTAGAAATCACAATTTGCAATATTCATGGTTTATGAATATAAAAATTCTTATACCAAAAACTTCATAAGTAACTTCTAAAATTCACAAAATAAAAAAAATAACAATAATCCAATGAGTAGTACACAGAAGTGTTAAAAGAATCCAACTAAATCATTAAATAACGTTGTTATGTGCCAACTGCCCCTGACAGAAAACTCAAACTAGAAAAATAGACACCGCAAAGCAGAGAGCGCTGTTTTACATTTCAGTCTCCCAACCAAAATCCTTCGTTTTTCTTTTCTTTCTTCATTTCTTTACTTCTTTCTAAGACAACCTTTCTTTGAATCATTGCAACCTTTTTCCCCCTTTTCATTCCTAAAGTTCTTTTCAACTATGGATTTCAGAAGCAAGGGAACAACATGGCACACGCTTTTCGTGTTATTTCTTCTATTTTCTGATATTTTTCCACTCTCTTTCTCAGCAGCCAATCAACCCCACAAAGCCAAGAACCTCGCCACCCCACATCGCCTTTCCTCCTCAGCTGTTTTCAAAGTTCAAGGAAATGTGTACCCTCTTGGGTATCTTCTCATTCTATCGTGATTTTTTGTTCAAACTTCTTAATCACTTTCTCAGTGTTCATTTAGTATGATTGAATGTTTTCCTTTTCTTGGACGAATTTGTTCTGCTATTTCTGTTCTAAGTTGAGCTGTGCTTATGAAACATTCTTGACCTGTTTACTTTTCTTCTTTTTTTTTAAATGGGAAAAAAAATGCGATTCTGCTTTTGATCAGTTCTTATAATTTGATTCCTGATCTAATCTTAGACTTTTCATATATTCTGTTTCATTGAGTTATACCTACCATTCAATTTATAATTTAGTTTGAGCAGAGTGAAAAGTAGGTGTGACTAGCCTCTTAACTTCTTTTTATTTTTCTTTTCTAGTCCTTTATTTTTGAAGGGTGGGGTAATTGGACCCCATCTCTATTAACATAATAAGTCACTTTTCTCTTCTGCTTGTTTTGGGGGAAACACAAGGAAATATGGTTGTTGAATTTCTAAAGTGAATTGGTTTATTGAGAACTAAGTTCAAGTCTAATACATCCTCCCCCAAACAAGCTTGGAAAGTAAAGTTTACCACACTCTCACTTTGTAAATTGGTTTTATCTCTCTAGTTGATGTGAGATATTCTGACATGGTAACCATGTTAAGTTTACATTATGATGGTTCCATTAAAAATATCTTTATCTTCTTTATGCAGGCATTACACAGTGATTCTCAACATTGGCTATCCTGCTAAGCCTTACGACCTTGACATAGACTCGGGTAGTGACATCACTTGGGTTCAGTGTGATGCACCATGTAAAGGTTGCACCAAGGTATGCAATGTTTAAACTAAGATTAGGCCTGTTTCTAAATTCTTTCCTCATAATCGGTATTCACCTGGTGTCAAATTTTTGTAGCCACGTGAGCAACTTTATAAACCTAATCACAACCTTGTGCAATGTGCGGAACAATTGTGTTCTGAAGTGCACTTTTCAGCAGACCATTATTGTGCTGCCCCAGATGACCAATGTGACTATGAAGTTGAGTATGCAGATAATGGATCATCTCTGGGTGTGCTAGTTCGGGACTACATTAATTTTCAATTCATCAATGGCTCTGTGGTGCGCCCTAAGATAGCCTTTGGGTGAGTGTTTTGTTTACTGGTTGTATCTGCTACTAGGGTTCTTTTTGTATAAACTTATACATTAACGCTTATAGAGAAAGAAAATAAGCAGGTAAAATGATTTACCTTACATTAGCTAAAACTAACTTCTGCATAAGTTGATTTTAGGTCATAAGAAAAGCTCAATTCATTTTAGCTTTTAATTGTCTTCTTTTACAAGTGTTTGTAGAGGAGTTTATTCTAATGGGACATAATTAGTTATTTCTATTGGTGAAGTTACGATGCTAACAAAAATATGGTGAAATTTTGCATAAGTAAATAGAGCAACAGAACAAAATTGATCAAGATTTGTGAATAATTAAGAGTTGGTTTGTCTGATGCATGGGTACTAGGTGTGGATATGATCAAAAGTATTCTGGTTCAACATCCCCACCTTCTACAGCAGGAGTTCTTGGCCTTGGCAATGGCAGAGCAAGCATTTTAACTCAGCTTCATTCTTTGGGTCTGATACGCAATGTAGTTGGACACTGCCTAAGTTCAAGAGGAGGAGGGTTTTTATTCTTTGGAGATGATCCCGTTCCCACTTCAGGGATTTTTTGGACATCCATGCTGCATAGTTCTTCGGAGTAAGTTTTAAAATTAATGTTATTTGTTCCTTCTTAGATGTTTTTTTTTTTGTCAGACATGCATCATCTATTGCCACTTGTTAAAAATATAGAGAAAAATGTATAGGGTTAATCTCCCTTGTGTCTAAAATACACATAGGGTGAATATATTTATAATCAAGAGTGATACTAGTATATATGGCAACTAAACATAAATGTGGTAAATAGAAAATATTGTTACAAACAATTTCAACAATATCTACCAATATAAACAATGTCTATGTTTCTCTAATAAACAATAGATGCAATGTTTTTCTAATTAACATAAAACACAATATATCTAAAACCACTCATGAATGCTTGCAAACAATCATTGTTTCAGAAAACACTACAGCTCAGGACCAGCAGAACTGTTGTTCAATGGAAAGGCCACTAAAGTTAAGGGTCTTGAGCTTATCTTCGATAGTGGGAGCTCTTACACATACTTTAACTCCCTGGCGTATCAAGCTGTCGTAAATTTGGTAAGATGGAAATTAGAGAGCCTCAATTTCATTGTCTTATATGACCTACATATACTTACTTAGTCAGCCATCTTCAGTTAATTAATTATCCTTGATTATGATTCAGGTGACTGATGATTTAAAGGGGAAACAGTTGACAAGAGAAACCGATGATCCATCACTTCCAATTTGTTGGAAGGGTCCAAAATCTTTCAAATCGTTAAGTGATGTCAAGAAATACTTCAAACCCTTAGCATTTAGCTTCACAAAAACTAAGAATGTGCAGATGCATCTTGCGCCAGAAGCTTATCTTATTATCACTGTGAGATCCGCTTAAGACTAAATCTGTAGTTAAGAGAACAAATGAGATAGGCTAACATACTGCACTTTCGCAGAAACATGGCAATGTCTGCTTGGGGATTCTTGATGGCACTGAAGTTGGACTTGAAAATCTCAACATAATAGGAGGTAAGACATGTCTTATGTTAAATATAAACAAATTCCTCTTTTGTTTCTCTTTTTATTTGTTTTTATGACAATACACCTTTTTGTCGATCTCAGACATTTCTTTACAAGATAAAATGGTCATTTATGACAACGAGAAGCAGCAGATTGGATGGGTTTCTTCAAATTGTGATAGGCTTCCCAAGTAATATGTTTACATTATATGATTTCTTATATAATTTTGAATAACAAAGTTTTTACCAGATTTTTTTTTTTTTTTTTCTCATTAACAGTGTGGAACGTGATTTGGAAGGCGATTTTCCACACCCATACGCAGCCAATTTGGGTATCTTTGGGAACGGTTACCCTGCATCTTTTGAAAATATAGACGATCAATGAGTTGTACATTAGATAGCATCTATAATTCCATGTGGAACAACATATATATACATAGATTCTTTTGTCACCTTAGTACAATATTTTGGGCTTTATTAGCTTCATTTTTTGAATTTGTAAATGATAACTACCAAATTGACACAGGCTACAGTTACCAATCCTTGCTAGCAAAAGTTTCATTTAGTCGTGCGCCTCAAAACCCATCATCAGTAGCAACAAGTTATTCTCTTAAATTAGCTGACAGGGTTTCACAGCTTCCATACACCAGCACAAGTATGATTGGTAGGTGGTTGTAGTATTTTGGTAAGCTATGAAGTATAATATATCTGCAATAAAAATGCATATTATTAAGTTAAAAGAACCACCTAAAATAAAAAAATAATAATCAGGAGTGCGTATGCTTAGAAATCGCTATCACTTAGAATACCCTGTCTGTAACACTCCAGCAAGATGCTACAAGTTTTGATAGGCGTACTGCAAGATGTTAAATAACATTCATCAGTCACCAATATATTTGTCGCAAGAGATTATAATATTAGGTAGAAGATAACAGACAAGTACACCGCTTAAAAGAGAACTGCTAAAAAAGAAAAGAACAGCATGTTGCTCATTTTTCTTCCTCCATAAACATCACGTGGTTTTCATGAACTGGTATATGAAAGTCTACAATTTTGAATTAACTTACAGGACTTTTCTTAGCATATACAATGAAAATTCATAATATCGATATCTAGGTATTGCCAATTCAGCACCGGTGTTAAGAAAATGTCAAGACAGACAGTGTGTAAAGGAAGTAATCCGTTGTACAAGAAAGGCGATTCCAGATATTATAAGGTACGTTAGAAAGCCGGTTTTAAAAACATAATACAATCTAGCATCATCAATGTAAATATATCAGAAACAACATCTTCGACGGAGTTGGTGTTTACATTTCCAGAATATAAAGGAAAATAAGAAAAAAAATAACATAAAATATGACCCTGAAATATATATTATAATCTTAAAGCGAAGCAGAAAAATATTATTTTTTGGATAAGACTTGGCAATGAATAATTATTGTTGAAAGGCAGAAAAGTAAGACGTGTCACCTTTGCCTGGCAAATCTTTGTTATTGCCTCAATGTGAAGGTTTTGTAGTTCTTCAAGAGCCAAAACATCCAGACCAGCGATATCCTCACCCTATTACATGGTTAAAAGTAATATCATTTCCGATCTTTCTTCACGTATGAAAATCAGAAAACCAAGTCCAGGCTTATCTAAAACAAGAACATGACCACCTACGGAAATGACTATTCTGGGCAATTTTTGATTCCTACTCTTCAAAGAAGACTAGAGAAACCAAATTCATGATATACTGTTATACCGTGTTGAAAGTCAAATTGCATCGAGTATGAATATTCTATACTAGTTGCAAATTATAGGCTGGTGCTAGTAACTTGGTTTATTGAAGCTGGTCTCCCTGGTTGCAATATTCTTTTACCATTAATCATTCCTACTGGTCCATTGTCTTTAGCCGCAGCCATACACGAACCTAAAGCTCATCAGAGTAGCTACTAGATTCCAGATATTTAAGCAAATTGTGTTTCGCACGTAAATTTCCGCTTTCCCTAATTCAGTGTCTGAATTTCAAACACAAAAATGTAGTCTAAGCCACTATAATCATCTAATCATGAATACATCTATCGTTCTTCCCTTTCCAGTCTAGGTTTTCCCAACTTTCTCTTACCTCATCGTCTCTCCTAAAAACCAGTCACCTAAACTCATTTTCTCATCCCAAACCTTAGTTAAGTCAAGAAATTCACTCAATGCATTCATATTATCATGGAACATCAAAGAAATATAAAATGAGATCATCAGAATGAGATACCTTGAATATAGAAATATGACTTTCAAGTTCCTTGCATCTTCTTCTCTCTCTTTGATAATTAGCCCTTAGTTCTTCTAATCCAATCATATCTTCCATTCTTCCTAAAGTTTCAGCTTCTTTGTACTGTTTCCTATGGGAGTACCCATTAGATGTTGGATATCCAATTTTAACCTTGGTTTGTACATCATCACGCACATGAACTGTTGACTTGTCCTCAACATTAGTGCCAGACTTTCTCATCTTTGACACCATTCTCTGCATACTAGTAAGCTCATATTCTAAATCTTGTTTTTGGTGTTTTATTTCATCAAGTGTCCTTCTTAGGTCAGCTTCTACTTCGACTTTCACAGACAGAGCTGCTTCTAGTGCAGCTTCTCTTTGGAGTCTAGCACTAAGGTCCTTCTGCAACTCCTCAATAAGAAATTCATTCCCACGCTTTTTTGATTTCCCGTCTAGTTGAAAACTATTCTTAATATTTTGCTTGCTTTCATAAGATGTTGGAGACAAGTTTGACTTGCCAGGTGTCTCTTTTGCAGCAGCCAGATCACCACTCAGCTCTGCATTTTCATATGTAAGTTTAGTCACTTGTTCAGCCAAGTTTCGGAGTTCAACTGCTGCAGCTGCTGCCAACTCTTTTGCATATGAAGCTTCCTCTGCAAGTTTCTGACTTTGAATTTCAAGCCCGTCGTTCTCTTCCGCCAATCTCACATTCTCTTGCCTTAAATTCTCTATTTCAACTGCCTGCACAATTTATAGTAAAAATTGTCACTCCAACTGAAACACAAACAAGCAAAAACGTGTAGGAATCAGTTCCAAATTTATTCATTTAAGTTTCCTTCAGCAGAAGGTGCCAGAAAAAGAGAGAGAGAGAGAGAGAGAACCTGCATAAGAATTTCGGAATTTATAATTGAATCGTTACTTTCTTCCTGCACTTGAGAAACTATTACATTCAAGTTTTTGACTGATTGTGGTTCATCAGACTTTCCCAATACGTCTCTAGAACAGTCAGTCTCATTATCAACAGCATGACGATAATTAGTTGAGGTTTTATCCAAGAAATTTATCTGTTTCTTTAGTGAAATAATTGTCTCTTGCATCTCAACATTCTCTGAATTCTGTAGAATTTAAGCAAATGTCAGGAATTGCAACAAGTCGCCTTAAAAGGTCATACAATTGTGTGATATACCTTCAACTGCAATTGCTCTTGAAGTATCCTGTTATCTGCAGACTTTATCTGAATGCCCAATTAACATTAGAACGCCTCACTATATTACTGAGATTTGTGCTACTTAAATGCAATGAATCCATTCTGAAACTATCTAGAGGACAAGACAACCTACCTCAAGTTCAAATATTTTTTCATTGAGCTCAGTGGTAAGCTTGGATAGAGCCTACATTATAAAGTAATGTGTTAGTTGATGTTTACCGATAAAATATACCCCAATTTTTATTTTAGAAAAATAAATAAATAAATAAATAAAGGAAGGTCTTGAATACGTAGAAAATTTGCAAACTAAGCTTTCACTAAGAAGAACCATTCGAAAACGAAGTATCATTCATTACAAGCTACTGAAATCGCAACTAAGACTTTGGGCATGATAGGTTTTATTCTTTAACCAAAAGAAAAAGTGGGGAAGTATATTCAGACAAGGCAAGAAAAGAGAATTAAATTTGAAGTTCTCATTTGTTGACCATAGGGCCCTGTAGATGCAAACCAAACCCAACTACAGAAATTTCTATCAAAAGTAGTCCAGTAACACCCTCACTGTTATCTCCAGGGATCCTCACGACTGAAACAAACAACTTAGTCAAAGTTTGGTTTTCTTGAAGAAATAGTTTATGACACCTCCTAGAGTTGAAGTGGGGGACAAATTTGTTGTTTGTAAATTGAATAAGGCATTCGATGGGTTAAAACAATCACCACAACAATGGTTTTCTAAGCAGTAAATGTCACTCTCTGCTTTTTATCTACAGAAATCAATGCAAGGTTGTGTACTTTTGGTATATGTTGATGATTAGAGCCAAACTTCATGTAATGCTGCCTGGTTGTCACATACACAATGAGAGGAAGTGTTATAAATAGCAGACTATTAGAAAAAAAATATTCTCAATATCTACATAGTAATTAGGAAAAAATATCTTTAGAATTGTTGTATTCATTTCGGTGTATATTTATTTCCTTATTTTAAAGAATTTTATTATTATGAAAATGCCATTGGTGTAATTGTTATCGATAAAATAAATCTTTATTTTCCTGACATAGTAAAGTCAAGGTCATTTCTCAAGAATATTTTAATTTAGTTACCTGTGACATTTCGCTATTACTTGGTGCATGTCCTAAGGATCCAATCATCCGTTGCTCCAGAATACGGATCTGATTCTTCTTTTGGCTAATTTCACCCTTCAACTTATGCATGTCCTCCTGTCAGAGCCCAAAATAACCAACACAGTTTTACTCTGAAATATTAAAATTGTTGTTTATTTGTCAATCTCAAGTAGAAACCTCACTTGTAATTGGATATCTTCAGGCTTGTTAGCAGCTTGCTCTGACAGTCTTCTCAGAGAACTAATGCAGAAGGCCACCTCTCCAGCCAACATTTTCACTTGTTCCCGCAGAAGATCCATTTGATCTGTAACAGTAGTCCCAGTCTGCAAGGAAGTCATTCAGCACAATTTTGGTTCACATCCACAAATTCGTGGATTTTAATATCCACGTATCATGTTTATCTTTCCAAAAACATTGATCACTAGTATTTGAGATCTTACCGGAGGAAGTTCACGGCCTCCAACAGTTAAACTGAATAATTCACCTGCTTGAGTTCTTCCTGGAAAAGAATTAATAGCTGGGGCATTATCCTTTCTGCTGACTGAATTCCTGCGTGAATCTTTCATGTCATAAAGCATAACTCTAGTTGGAGTTAATTTTGAGCCAGATGCAGGTGATCCATTTGCACCCTCACTATCAATATTTGGCGATAATCCATCAACATTATCAGGTTTCTGCATGGTGGTAAATATTATTAGTCGGATAACAACAACTGTAATGTACTAAGTTCATGTAAAATTTAGATCAAGCAAATACCAATCATCAAATCCAAATCCACACTAGGCGAAAAGTCCCCAATCTTTAGTAACCTATTATTTATGAATTAGGATTTTTTTTATTTATTTATAGATTCATATTAACTTCTAAATTCATCAATCAGCTAGCCAATTATTTCAACATAGTAAATAATATATTTCAAATAAAAAAGGAAAATAACTTACTCGTAGCTTCAACCACCCAAGCATTCCCCGCCTTTTGCTTCTTTTGTAATCCTTTCCCATTTCATCTAAATTGGTAACATCATCCTTTTCTTCTGGTGAAGGAACTGAAGCATGGCTCCCTGCATCATCATTTATCCAGGACTCACGTTTTCTATCTGGTAAATATGCTAGCTGCATTCAAAGAAGATGAACATCTGTCATTATCATAAATAGTGTTTACAATTTTACTCTAAAACACAGGAAATGTGTATGTAAAAACAACACATCCATTGAAAGTCTATACATTAAAGGATTAAATTACAAAGCATATAATTGACTGCTGCACTAACTGAAGTACCCTTGTAAGAAAATACCTCATCTTCCCCAAAAGAATGCCTCCGTCTATGGCTGGGCCTTTCTGGAATGCTTGATGACATCGCATTTTTTGTAGAAACTAAGATTAATTTGGTTAGACGTTGAATTCTTCCCATCAATGCTGCTTTAGCTTGTTCCTCCTCTTCCAATCTCGACTTCAATTTGGATTGGCCAGCTTCGAGCTATTACATAATCAAGTAATGCTTAATGTGGGGGAATGAAAGAACACCATACCGAATAAAGATATCACTAGGTTAAGACTCAAGACACATAAGTCTCCCACCAAGTACAGTGGCATTTTTTAGATGATCCAAGATACATGTCTCAGCACAAACCTGAAGCTTCAAATTAACCAGATCTTCTTGTGAAGATGTGGCCATATTGGGATTCTCAACCATGCCACGCTTTAAATGTTGCAGCTCCTGCTTTAACTCAGAAATTTCCCTCTGATATTTCTTGATCAGAGACTTCTCATCCAAAATCTAGCACAGGAAATCAGCTAAAAGTTAAATAGTATGAAACTAATGTGTCAAGAGGTTATCACAATATCAGCTTTTTTCACATTAACTGACCTTATTTTGAGAAGCTTTAATTTCAACATGCTTACTCCTGTGAGCAAATTTTAATGTGTTATGTGTCTCTTCACTACTGCTAGATGCGGGAGTAACTGTGCAAATGAGCTTCAACAACCAAACCATATTCATTTTCAAACATTAGTTGGTGATGAAAATGTTTACAAATTACAACTGCCAGAAAATTTAAAGAGAAATTGCACTTACAGAAATCCTTCCATGGCCACTAAGGGACGATTGTAACAATCGAGTGAGCTTTGAATCTCGATAAGGAATATGAGTTGCCTTTCCATCTGTTAGTTTAGCAATCACCTGCAATGCAGAAACAAGATAGAGATAATTACTTCACTTAACCAAATTTGATATTGGGAATGTGTCACACCATAAGAATGTAAAACATCAGTACATCCATTGATATTCTTTACATGTAGAGCATACTACAAGCTGGCACCATAGCATAATACTAGCAATGCAACCAAAACATGTTCCTTATAGCCTTATAACATAGACTTACTGCGGACTCAGAGATGTACTCCAAACAATTGTTAAGAGACAAAGGGACTCGTTAGATCATTCACTGCACATATGGGATATATAAGGACTTGTAAATGCGAAGAAAGGATTGATGAAGAAAGTGAAGCATAAAACTCAAGAAGAAATTACCAAAGCTAGTACTGAAGAGGAAAATGTTAGTGTACACAGTTAATAGTTGATATTTATCTAATAGTTAAGGGTTAACTATACTATGGTCAATGGTCAACTATAGTCAACAGTTGACCATAATATACAGCTGTACTCTACATCTTGTAGTATAAATATACACATGTTCAGAATTTTGTAAGTCCAGTTTCAATAAAATCAGTTTTGTTAAACATGTCTCTTCTCTTTCTCTCTCATTGTTATTAACATGGTATCAGGGTCATGGGTTAAAAGCCTATCCTAGCAAATTGATATTTGTTGGACATATCATTCTACCCGCTACCAGACCACCCATTAATTTCCAATCTCATTTCGACTAGAGATAAGGCCATTTTAGAGTATATATGTGATGTAAACCTCACCTTAATGTTATATTTAGTACACTTGAAAAAAATTCTACTGACTAAGAAGATTTTATTGAAATGGACCTTTGAAACAATTCATCAACCTCTATATATAAAGAAATCTAACCCTAAAGTAATATTTACAAAGGGATCTTAGAATCTTTTAAGAGCTTCTAATAGCACACTTGTAACTAATTACAAAATCCTATTTTACTTATCAACTATTTTTCATCTTGAATCAATATACTCCCCCTCAAGTTGTTGAATGAATATCTATCATTCACCCCTTGCATGTGACATCAGTATGAACCTCCATTTTAAATTTTTCATTTCTCTTGAACAATAATATCCTTCAAATATTGAGGGATTTAGTTCACAACATGTAAATGTCTCTCCTTTGGGTAATGGATATATTGACTTACAACATAAGTTATGTCAAATATGGAGCAAGCTATGTAACTCAACTTCCCCATAAGTTTGATAATGGTCCTTATTCATAGTAGAACCTTCATCATACCAAATTCTATGGTTTTGTTTCACAAGATCTCCAATGGTCTTGCAATCAATCTTAGTGATTTCTTTGAGAAGATCAAGAACATATATACTTTGGGAGATAAAAAAATACCTTTCTTTAAGTACACTACTTCTATCACAATGAAGTATTTTAATTTTTCTCGATTCTTCTTCTGAAACTAAGAAACAAGTTTTCTTTCAAGATAAGTTTTTCATGTTTAACATCTCTTGCAACAATCATGTCATCAACATAGACCAAGAGTACGGAATGCTTGATGACTAAAGTATAGTCAGGTTGATTCTATTGATAACCCATGGAGATCATAACCTGAGTGAGTATAGCAAACCAAGAACAGAGCTACTGCTTGAGTACAGGGCTTTCTTTAACCTGCACACTTTATTCCAATCTTCAATAAACTTAAAACTTTGAGGAATCTGCATGTAGACTTCTTCTATAGATGTTCATGCAAGAAAACATTTTCAAATCAAATTGTTGAAATTCCAAACCAAAATAAGTTGCCAATGAGAGAATTATTCTAACACTATTCATCTTTCTCGGCAGAACAAAAGTTTCCCCATAATCAACACTATAAGTCTTAGTATGCCCTTTAGCAACTAACATTGCCTTGTAATGATCTAATGTGCCATTAGAGTTATACTTTACATTATAAACCCACCTACATCCTACTATCTTCCTATCATGCGGTTGTCAACAATCTTCCGTGTGTAGTTATTTTCTAAGGAACTCATCTCTTCATGTATGGCTTGAATCCAATTCTAATCCTTCAATGCTTCTTGAACTAATGTGGGAACTCTAGTTGCACCATTGATAGAATGGAAACTATGATGCTGCAGAGAAAGGTGTTTATAAACACAAAATAATAAATAGGATACTTGGTACAAGCCTGAGTTCCTTTTCTCAAAGTAATGGGTAGGTCATCAAGCTCAGGTTTACAATTATTATTCATGGGATTTTAAAAAGGATCAAGAGTATATAGCTTAGACTATTGGAATTGTTCTTGGATTAAGTTAGGTTGTTTTTGTCTCTTTTGTTATTGTATACAGTTATTGTATACAGAAGAAATTCTCTGCTGGATGACAAATTTTTTGGAGGTAACTTGGGAACAAAGTTGCCTTTGTTAGGAATAACTTTAGATACATCCATACAAGATGTGTTAGGAGAACTATAAGGAGTACTAAGAATAGTATTAGTATGACACAATCCTTGTATGAAAGGGGCAAAGATGATTCAAGAGATTCGTAAGACTCAACTTCTATAGAACTCTCTCCTTGAAGTTGAGGACACATAAAAGCATTCGATTTGGCATAGGAGTCCCATTGGCAAAAAAATGTGGTTATAGAAACATAAACATATGATGATAAAAGCGGTGAAGGAGGGGTTACATGGTCTATCACACAAGAGTCTTTACATAAAGTTTCAAAAACATTAAAAGAGGAATTGGAGTACTAAGCAGTCCTGATTAGAAAGAAAATACTAGAAAATGATTGATTGATAGAGTCCATGGAGATTTTTGACGTTCAATTTCAGTATATAGTGCAGACATTCGTTCTTCAATTGAAAAGGATGAAGAAGTCCTGGCAGAATTTTCAAAATCTGAAAAGGCTTGATAAACCTTTCTCGAGAGTTGACCTTTTAGTTCTACTAGACAAATGAGAGCTTTCTCCTTTCCATGTAGCTTGAAGCAATCTCCTTAACGTGGCTAAATTTCTTAAAATGAGAGCACCACAATCCTCCTTGCCTTTTCAGCTGAGTTTCATGTTCCCAAGATTTGAAGTTCTAGGTTTGGAAACCTTTCCGTAAAGCATGGCAATTCTTTCAATGGAACACTCATTCATCATGACCATGCAACGAGTCTCCTCACCTCGAACTATGCAAAATACTTCAAAAAGAAAAGGAAGTCTTTCCTTCCCAAGAATTTGTTCCCTAACAAGGTCGTATTCAGGATTCAATCCTGATAAGAACTTCAATATCCTGAATTGTTCAATAAACAGAGCAAGAGTTACAATATTCCCATTATTTTCAAGCTTCAGTTTTGATATTGGTCCTACTCAACCCATAACCCTTCAACATTCCATAATATTTTGCCATAGAGAGGGCACCCAACTTTGCACCAAAGATCTTACTTTCTACCTTAAGATGTAGATATGTCTAGTCACATGGAATAAGTATTGGCAAGGTCTTCCCAAATTTCACAAGTACCATAGTAGAACACATAATTTTTTAATGATTCATGTAGTCATGGATCAACATAGCCATGTAATTATTTGAGTCATCATTGTCCCCGATTAGGAAATTAGGGCTATCTTTAGATATGACCTCTCCTTCAGTATGGTTGAAACTACCTCCAGCCTTTAACGTGGGCCTAATAAATTGAGCCCATTGAAGATAACTTCAACCATTCAAATCAAGCAAATGTGGAAGAACATTCCATAGTGGAGTTGTCATGCCAACAAAATCAGCTCCCTTGTTTAATACAATAAAAAGATCAAAGACCAATAAATATAATAATGTCCCCATGATCAGTGCTCCTCCAAGGAAACACATGCAACCTGAGGCAAAAGGGAAAAACAATGGCAAATTTGGAACCACCACCTCAAGGTGACTTCGGCAAAGCAAGCTGCGGTGGGAATTGTAGCCAGATGCACCAGAAATGAGTGGTGCATAAAACCCACTCTAAAGAAAGATGTTGTGCATGCAAGCAAACGGCCATAAAGATATGGCGGAGTGACGGCAACAGTGGTGGTAGAGACAATGGTCGTGAAACACAAGTTGGGCGCACTTTAGGCAACCCACAGCTAAGACAACAATGAAGAAATGTGAAAGAAATGCGGAAGGAGAGCTCCCAAGATCAAGAGATTTGATACCAAATTGAAAAGGATTAAACTAAATGAGAGAATTTTATTGAATTGATACACTAGTCTCTATACATAGAGAATTCTAACCCTAAAGTAATCATTACAAAAAGATCTATAAAATCATCCAACAGCTTCTAACAACACACTTGTAATTAATTACAGTTGATAAATAAAAGAGACTATATTCGAGAGACCTTAATCACTCCTCTCATATGTTCTCATATTTATATTGATAGAATTCTGATACAAAGAGTACTGAGAAGAGCAAAGATCAAACTAGAGACCAAGGTACAAAGACAGGTACAGTTCATATAGCAGTTTTCCAATACAACTAGTTTCTACCTACATTTAATACCTATTCTAATAATTACTATGTCCTATAGTAACTGATCACCTATAGTTTCTCCTAAATCAACAAATACACAACAAACCTCAAAAGCAAACACAATAAATATGTCCAGTACCTGTCCTTTGAAATAACTACAGTGTCATGCATAAAACAGGGCAAGAGGAAAACTAAGTTCTAAAACATTACTATAGTATTACCGTTCCAAGAGTAAGCAAGCTTTTATTTATATAAGAACCTTCTTTTCTCCGCAAACCAGTTGTTTCAGTTTTAGAACTTTCTGAACCTGCAAGATCAATTAAGTGCTGGAAAAGGAGTTGGGGGTAGGGGGGTGGGGAAGGAGCTCTTAGAAATAAACAAAACGATGGAGGTATTTACTGGAACAATATAGTAATCATAATCCTGGTCTTGTGAGTGTTACCAGGTGGGACAATGTCACATCCTCTTCTCCTATATTTTCCCCTCGCGAACTGCTTTCAATAGTCTAATAGAAACAATGTAATCAATAAAACAGCATAAGCCACATTAAAAAGTAGAAACAATGATAGAGTACAATCCCAATTATGATTGATGAAAAACAGATTCATAATGAATTGTGTTATATAGCTAGCTACATACAAAATTAACCAATTCATGAAATAATAGAGATCTGCAACCACAAAAATTAGTTTAAAACTTAGAAGAATGCAAATAAGGAAGTGAAAGAAAAAAGGCTATATCATAATATTTACTTAGATCTTTTAATTGACAGGTAATGTAACTAGTGCACACCAATAATATGAGCTTTTTTGAGTCAGGAACATCTGATACATGCCAAAACTTAATTTTCTTAATGTATTGTCAATTTGGCTGGTTACTTACCATCATCTTCTAAGAAAAAAATTGGTTCTTTCGTTGAAAGTTGGGCTATGGAAAGATTGTATACATGGGCCGTCAAAGTGCAAACCAAATAGGTATAAGTGAAGTCTTCTAAAGACGAAAAGGACTATCACCAAGTCAATGTTGATAAAGTGAAGCTATTGTGGATGTCTGTCCATAAAAAAGGGATGACAATGTTACGAGTCTCACATAAAGTACTTGAACCTTAACGCTCTCCCACCTAACAAACTAATCTTTTGGGTTATAGACTCTCCTCTTTTGATCAAGTCCTAACAAGGTGTTTCCAAAGGTTAAAAAGAAGAATGTTCAATGCAATCATTTAATAAAAACTATATTCCTCTTATGATTATAGCATCTTACATCTGTCAGGAATTCTTTGTTTTGTGTGGCATCTGAACAACCAAAAGCTTAAAGCAACATTAACTAGATGGGACTCTAACAATGCTAATTTAGATTGTTATTTATTACGACTCTGGTTAATAGCTTCTGTACTCAATCACTAATAGTATTGATAAGAAGGATTGTGTTAAGAATTAAGAAGCAATTTCTCAAGCAACCTCTGTTCTAAGGATCAGAATCCTCCATAATCTTTTGACATGTCTGTTATATTCCAGAAGAAGTGAGATGCAAAGTGGTTGCTCAATAGGGAGAATTCTATATATTTATTAATAGCACCAGAGAGAGTTACAGAAGTTCATACATTATATCAGAGGAAACAAGACAGAGGGAGGAATTTTCAAGAATACACACCGCACCCTATACGGTTACAAATTATTATATATATGAAATCCATATTGCAGTTACTAACACTTAATTGTTTCTCTCCTTTTGGATCAATAACTTCCAAGTTTTGCGTCTCTCACACTTACTACGCCTTGGTTCAATTCTGTTATGTTTATCTCCACTTGCAGCTGCCCCATAATCCATATCAATGTCCCAAAATATGAAACTTCTGAGACAAAGTACATTTTCTCTTCTCGTTTTTAATCTTCTTTCTTGTCACAGATGTATTCTCTAAGATTCAGAACTTCAGTTCTTTTACTCCATAAGCACGGGCACCTCAAAATAGTCACCATGTCAGTGTCAAATACTTTTGACACTAAAAATATTCATGACTGCATTCCAGTACTTGTACATTTAATAATATATTACCTATGGAAATACACTAATAAGTTGACTATATAACATTGAGTCCAGAGGCTGCAAAATATTCAAGAGGTAGAAGATTATAACAAATGCAAACACATTCACCTATGTTCAGCTGCTGCTGCCAGACTACTACAATACTAATGCATCTAGACAGGTAATTTACATAAGACTTTTGGTAACATAGAAAATTATATTAGTAAACATAAAAATGTTTAACAGATTCTAAATCTAAGCCCACTAGAAAAATTTTTGGAGTTTTAAATGACAAAGAAGCATGCATTTAAATCTTAAGCATATGGAGATTGTCTTGACATACCAAGGTGAAAATAGTGTGGCTTCGACTGCTAACAAGATTGAAATTGTTTGAACCCACGTGTCTATGCTCTGCGTTGTTTCAGAAACAAGACATTAAAATGCATGAATTAGAATAAACAAGAATCTAACAATACATGAACAAAGGAAATATTTCAACCATAAATAACTCCAAGGAGATCATAAAATTGCAGGAGGCAGAAAAATTTAAGAGCAAAGGACGGTCATGTTTCAGTGGAGCAGAACGTAAGGCTATTGTAAGGGAAAAACTAAGAAGTGCATGCTACCAATGATTTAAAATGATAAGAAAAACGCTAAAAAGTTTATCATACCTTCCCCAGTAGCAATTAAAGAAAGGGCATGAGCAGGAGATAGCACAACTTCCTCTTTGATTCCTTCAACGTAAGTACCCTGTCACCATTACATATACCTGTAGTCTCATTATAAGATTCAATTAAAAGGCATATCATGCCTTCTATATTTGATGTCTACGACAAGAAAAATAACATTAGATAGGGTTCGGCCGAAGCCCATATACAAAATATATCTAACAGATATGAAATTGGATTCGGATCTCTTATGGCAGAATTAGGATTGTTTTACATGTGTCCATACAAGAATTAGAAGTGAATGGACCTTACAACTACTAGAATTAAGAATCATATTAGAATACACCATATTGATCTGATATATTATTATTCAAAGTCTCAAATCTCTCTTTCCGCCATTTTTAAACCTTATAATTTCAACAATCAAAGATCAGACATACGGAAAGTTGAAGGTAAACTGGCCAAGTAAAATTCACCAAAGTAAAACTTTTAACAGTGAGAGCACAAAGCTAACAACATAGTGAGCTCCAAAAACAAGAAACTCAAAAGACTTTTGGATAAGCTATTTGTGAGATGAAAAAACGAAAATAAATAATGACGACCTCTTGAGACCAATATTAATTAATAAATATAAATACCTGAGCATCCTCTCGTATTCTTAGATTCTGCCCAATTGGATCCAGCAAGTCATTAATGACCTACAACAAGAGCAGATAAAATTGAAGAATAGGGATGCTCATTTAAGATATTTAAGACATATATACATACATATAACTACACACACACACACACACACATATATATATATGACCAACGATAGATGATAAATTCATGCCTGTAGAACTTGAATACAGAGAAATTTGAGGCAAGGGAAGCCAAAAATAAAATAAATAGCTCCATAATCAGGCTTGGAGTTGATAGTCAAATTGGAGATAACTTGAGTGAGAAGATATTTGCAATAATTTTTTTTTCAAAGCACAACTTTGTATGCTTATATTCCCTAACAACTGATCCAACCAAGATAAAGTTTTAAGCCAAAATTAATATTTTAAGTCTACTGCAAGAAGTCAATGACCATATCACTAAGCATATTTTGCAACATGGAATGCTAAACCTCTTTCCATTTTCATCTGCAACAGACTTTGTGTAAAACATTTAATTTTCCTTTGGGAAAACTGGGTTCCAACAGGGTGGTAGAAAACATGTAGCTTCCATTTTCTGTTGAACAAACACTAAAGAACTATTCATACTGTTTTCAAACTTCATTTCAACCTATGTCATTGTTGAGATGTAATATTTTATTTATCATGTATGGGATCCTTTCTTTAGGGTTAGGGTTAGGACTGGGCCTTGACTCTTTGTATTCTGCTTACTATCTTCTTATATAAACAGTAGTAAAACAGTAA
>Ga0214543_1006479_pt1 | contig 20796 bp, 17 predicted proteins | sample CNSS2metaG_FD_160094 | JGI IMG/M metagenome (GOLD analysis project Ga0214543, IMG submission 160094) | Root nodule microbial communities from cowpea collected in UCLA plant growth center, Los Angeles, California, USA - CNSS2 | ecosystem: Host-associated > Plants > Roots > Nodule | place: USA...
GGATTTAAAAAAAATCCAAACTACTTTTGCTAAAAAAATGGATTTGGGTCAAAAATCTAATCCAATTATTTGGATCTAAAATGGATGTGGATTGGATCATTAAATATCCAATCCATGCCCACCCCTAGAGTATACGAAAGTGAACATAGTGGGATCTAAAATATTACCTTATCACATAAGAACATGTTCTAATCATGAAAAGTAAAAGCCGCCAAGGTGAATTGATGCCTTTGTGAACGAAGCTCTACAAAGGAACATAACATAACCGTGTTATTATTAACTGTGATGATTACACACGAAGTATGAATTAGAATTAAAGCAACATCCAGTCCAAAGTATTCCTAAGTTGAAAGCAGAAATGGTTGACCACAGATGTGAAAGTGGAAGATAGTGGCATGGAACTTCTCATGTTCGTACTAAAGCAATCATGTGAAACAGTGGTACCACCACCAAATGCTGAATTCTGGTAATTTTTGGAATCTGTGGGTAAATTCGTAAACTTGCAACATTACAAAAACATGTAAGACTTAAATTCCTTCTCTCTTACTTTTTTTTTTTTTTTTTCACATCATCATCACATAGACTTACTCCATTAGTTTTTCCTATGAGAATAAAAACAAAACTCTTTGGTCTTAGGGTGACCCTCTCTATCTATCTCTCTTCCTATTTTCTGGTTCTCCAAGGTTCTGCTTTAGATATAGGCTTAAAATCAAGTCCAACCATTAAATACCACTTGGTCATCCCTTTTTTCTTCTGACCCTTATAAATTAAAATTTCTAATTTCATCTGGTGCCCATATTATCCTCTGGAAACTTGCATGTTCCACTCTGTTTCTTTCTCTGTTCTGCTTCATGGCTACTGCAGCAACATCAGCACAGGTTTTCAAAGACTTCAAGGACACCAGCAATGGCAACCCTGAGATTACAAGGCAAGAAATTCAGGCCGCCATAGCCAAAGCAGTGGAGCTGAGAGCTCTTCATGCGGCTCTGATGCGAGGAAATAGCCCAGCCAATGCTAGATTCCCTTCCCCTTCCCCTGCTTCGCGCCCTGTTTCTCACTTCTCTGCCCAAGATTACCCTGTTTTCACTCCAGTGGGTATTGTAATTTTTTCTTGAATTTTGGCTTGAAAAATTGTTTCTTACTTATTTTGATGAACTGGGTATCCTACAATCTTCGCAATTCATTGCAAAGCAGCGATTTTTTTCTCAAAGAAACAGAGTCCTTTTGTTGGATTGGATTATCTGTTGCTAGCTTATGTTTGAATTCATGATAAGGACCATATTTAAGATACTTGAATTTGTGGAATATGCAAGTGTTTGTGGTGCTCCCCTTTCCCTTGAACGCTGCTATTTATTACAATTGAAAGGATTATGAAACTGCTGCTTTCTTTATGGCTGGTTAGGTAGATGTCATTATTAGTGCGGTTACATCCTTACTCGGTTCTCCTCTTTTTTTCTTATTTAATCTTGAGAAAACACCGACCATGAATGAAAGTTTTGACTATTTGAGCATTTTTGGATTTTCGCTTTAAATTCTGTGTCATGGAACTCTTTAATGTTCATTAAGTCAGCTGAGCTGAGCCTGAGGCAAAGTGTGAAACTTTTTAATTTATTGTCTTAATCACTCTTTAATCAGAAGAATAATTTAACGTTTTTATCATTTTTTCATTACTTTCTGATTCTACCGGTATTTGCGGCTGCAACTGCTCTTTAATATATTTTTCCCTTTTGAATTTTGATTGATGATAAGTTTCTGAAGTTGAGAAATATTGACAGAGCTATGAAGATGATCCAGTGGTGGGGTTCAACCAAAACTCTATGAAAAGCCTAACAGTATCAGAAAGTTGGGATGGGAGTCTTCTAGAAGGAGGAAACAGCATAGAAACCATTGTAGCAGATTACAAGGAGAAATCAAGTTCAAGAAAAGGACTATATTCAGGTTTTGCCAACCATGATTCTCACACATGCCCTACTGATGATGCCAAATCTGTGATTGGCTCTTGTGCAAATCAAATTACTGTTCTTCAAACATCACCTGCAAATGATCACTTCAAAGGTAGAAGGAGAAACAGCATGGAGGATTTCAAGTCCATATCTTCCTGCAACAAATGCAACCCTGCCACCATAACTAACGATTTTGAGAATGCAAGGAGCAGCAAGAGCTCCAACATTATTGTCCCAGTCACGGATTCACACTCATCTCTTCAATCCCAACCCAAGAGCAAGGGGGTGATTTCTTGGTTGTTTCCTAGGTTAAAGAAGAAACATAAGAATGGGAGTTCCCCTAATAGAGCAGAATCTGAGGATGTTTCTCAGGTTCTCAAGGACTTGGGAATAATGTCAATTGAGACATTGAAGAAAGAGCTGGTGGAAGCAAATGAAAACCGAGATGTGGCCTTAATGGAAGTTTCTGAGATGAGAGGTTCATTGGGAGAGCTGAAACAGAAGCTTGAGTATTTGGAGAGTTACTGTGAAGAGCTGAAGAAAGCTCTAAAGCAAGCCGTGAAGACAAGGGATTCTCAACTTTGTGACCAACTTAGTAATCTTCCTCAGAGGGGGAAACTATTTGAAGGAAATGGGGAAAATGTGATGCCTGTGAGTGAAGAAGTAATGGTAGAGGGATTCTTGCAGATAGTTTCAGAGTCCAGATTATCAGTGAAGCAGTTCTGTAAAACCCTTATAACCCACATTGAAGAGACTGATCATTCTTTGACAGAAAATTTGAACTTGCTTCTGCAACCATACAAGTTATCTCTGAGTTCCAAGTTCTCAAAGGCAGTTCTATACCATTTTGAAGCTTTTATAAATCAGTCTCTCTACCAAGACTTTGAGAATTGTGTTTTCCAAAAGAACGGTTGCTCAAAATTCCTAGACCCGCAGCAGGATCGTCACTCACAATTCTCTTCTTTTGTTGCCCTTAGAAACTTGAGCTGGAATGAGGTACTGAGAAAGGGAACAAAATATTACAGTGAAGAGTTTAGCAAGTTCTGTGACCAGAAAATGAGTTGTATCAACACTACTCTAAAATGGACAAGGCCATGGCCTGAACAGCTTCTTCAAGCTTTCTTTGTGGCGGCAAAGTGCATGTGGCTGTTACATTTGCTTGCTTTTTCTTTCAACCCTCCGTTGGGAATTTTAAGGGTTGAAGAGAATAAAATCTTTGATCCTCACTACATGGAAGATATGTGTCCAAGGTCACAAGGGCCAAGCAGAGTTAAGATCATGGTGATGCCGGGATTTTATGTGCAGGATAGGGTCTTGAGGTGTAAAGTTCTTTGCAGGTACAAGTCTGCAGCATAAATAAACTAGTAATAAGTTTTATATGTACATTTTTTTTTTACTTTAGACTTTTCCTCCTGTAAGTCTGTAACTAGCAAACGTATGAGATGATTAATAATAGTTGTAAGTGATTTAATTTATTGCATGTTCAACTATGGGTGCTTGTCATTGAATAGATAAAGATTCAAACGTGCAGAGAATTGTCGTTAAATGAAATTATGTTTGTCACTCGTTCTGTCATAATTGCGAATACTCCCAATTTGATGTAGTTCAGAACACAGAAGATGCATTAAAAAAGCGCATATTTTCAGCTATTGGTTAACCGGTGGCCAAAAATTACATTTCTGGTAGGACCCAGAAACCTATACGGATAGTACCTGTTTTGCTTAATTTACTGATCACTGCATGATTGTACTGTTGCTTGATTTACAAACTAATATAGATTCAGATGGTCTTTATGAAGATTAAGACAAAAAGAGGAAATATTTTTCTTAATTAAAATTACTATAACTGGGAAAATAAACTCGTTGATGAAGTAGCAATTATTGATATTGAAGGGAACGCACCACCTACTTTCTTTCTATATTCGCATCGTAACGTTTGAGATTTTTATATGCATATGGCATTTACAAGCGGTAGTTCTCCGTTCGTCAATATTGAAAGAAGATCGGTGCTTTGAAATTTAAAAAAATTTTGTAATATTTTTTTAATTTTTTTACTATTCGTCGTTTCTTTTTCAACATTTTTTCTTCTGATGGTGTATAGTAACTACATGAATTCCACCCTCTTTATTGATTTACTTACAATACAAATACAAACTAATTTTTAACAACTGCCATGGTTAAGACACAAGAAATAAAGACTAGGTCTAAAAGTGGGGAAAATTTTCCTAATTGCCAGAGACAGATACTAGGGAAAGAAACCGGTTGATTTAATAAGCCGTTTTCTTTCTAAACATGCATAGTGATGTTTATCAGATTTTTTAGAACAAAACCGAGAGAGTAGTAGGAAGAACTATTGAGGTAGAAAGAAATTGAACGAAGCCTAGACGTGCCATATCAATGGTGTGTCTCGTGTTCAACACGTATTAGACACCGTAACTCGTACATACTTCTACGACACATGTGTCAATAAAGTGTTTAATTTAAAGGATATTTTTTTTATCTTTGACATAATTTTGACATGATTTCAACATAATATTAATAACTACATATTCAATAATTTTTTAAATAATCCACAAACTTGTAAACTTATAAGATATGTTTATATTATGATTATAAAAATAAGAAATTTTTTTTTATATGAACACTATTTTTCACTTTTTTATATATAATATATATTATATTATTAATAAAAAATATATTAATAAAAAATATAAAAAAAATATATATATATATATATATATATATATATATATATATATATTTCGTGTATATGTTTTTTCAATTTAACTGTATTTTTGTATCCAGACTTCATAGCTTACACTCCCTCTGTAGAAACAACATCGTCAAGATAAATCGTTGCTACTCATGCGTAAACAAGAATACGTTATTATGATTTACTGATTTCAAAACAAATGAAGTGGTAAATTTCAAAAATAAAGTACAAATAACATTACTTAACTGTTGGGGAATGCGTTTGACAAAACCATATAATCAATAATTAAACAAGAGTTTCAGAATCAAATTCACAAAGCTTTATGATGAGTAATTATAGGACGTGTGTACGTCACGAATCACGATAACTAGTGGGCAAAAATGATGTTTATGCGCGAGAATTATACTATCACTGGGTAAAACGAGTTGTCACAGATATTAGGAACGTTACTTAGAACACGCTGAGTTCTCAATTAAGAAAGAATGAAAAGTAGAGATGAAGATGATGGCTTAAGATTAGGATGCATCCGAAGTGTCACCCTCACTCCACCAAAAGCTAACTGAAAAACTTGTAGTCAAAGACCGAACATAGTGCCACCATTTTGGCGGGATATATAACATTTCGCCTTCCTCCAAAATACAGTCTACAAATTCCAACTCTTGCACCTTGGGGAACTTCCTTTCATCCAGGTCATCTAAATCAACCTTCAGACAAAAACAACTCTAATCAACACAGATTTCAAAATATCAAAAGCAAAAATAAATATTAATCAACAAATAAGCACAACTTAAATGAAAACACGAGAATGGATGGCACAGTTTTTGCCGTATCAATAAAATTGCAGTAAAGCTAAGCGAGAACCAACACCTCCTATAAAGTTTCCACTTTGATACCTACTAAGTGCATAAACCTGGATCATATTGTATATGTAAACTGCAAAAACACAATCATATTCTTCTGAATTCTACTTTATGTTGGCAGCTTGTATAGACAATAATAAGCATTGCATTTGCCGAATAATCATTTTAGGTTAGTTATAAGTTTAAAATACTTGATCGCTTAGCTGCCTGGAAAATCTGTAGCAAGTGAAAGGATAAAAAAGCCTAGACTTACATTCAGTAAATGCTACTAGAGCTCTTTGGCCACTTAGACGGGATGTATAGATAGTATTACGCTTTTAAGCAAAGGACACAAGTAGACAGCACAAGTTGTCCAGTCATATAGTTCAGGAAACTAATTACCTGGCTGGAATTGCTGAGCATGGTACCAGAGTGGGGGGAAAGTTCCTCAGACAAAGATGACGAGTAAAGCCTAATGTATTTTTTTCCAACAACCTGTCAGTGAGAAAATGATTTCAGTCAAATAGATTATTCCATGGTGCAAAATACGGCTATGACTATTAGTATAGGCAATGTTCTACAAAAAATAGTTTAGGCAGCATCTTCTGGACAATTAAAAATAACAAGGACATAATGTTAACTACAATGTCATCTTCAAGCATTAAAGGTCTCTTGAAATAAGCCACAGTACATCCAAACTTCATATTTTGTCTACAGCTTGAATAACATCAACTATGCTATGCCAGCTATTGGCTTGGTAATAGTGCTGCAAAAAGTAGGAGTCACGGTACCTCCATTATTTCAGTAATAATTACTTGGTTTACGTATGCTCAAAAGGCGAGGTACATAAATGAATTCTGTGTGTGGTGGGGTGGGTGTAGAGAAGCTGATTTGTAATAGACAGCTCAGTTCTGTACAGCTGAGTTACCTGAGCTAGTATGTTATGATGCGGATCATGGTGTAATGGTGTTACTGTTCCTGCTGGACCAAACCAAGCATTGAGAGATCGTAGCTCCCCTCCACCAGCAAAACAATAGTCAGGAATAAAAATATCTTTCCGCAGCTCATTTATCTGTGATTTCAATGATATCAGTTACTGAAAGCAGTACAAGTCCTGCACTTGCAGGCTAAAATGAAAAAGTTGATTTGGAGACAACATAAATCTAAATTGTAAATACCTGATCAAATAATGGATGCTGAGCAAGATAAGTAGGACCACCAGGAGAACAAGCACCAGACTTTATCCGCTGAATAAATTCTGAAAAAGTAATCAGTTCTTGCTTCCACTCAGCACATAAATAGTTTTTTCCAACCTGGAAAAAACGCTGCAAGTTACCCTTTTTTGCAAAAATTTATCTAAAAGTAAAAATAATATATAATACCTACAAAACCACTCCACCCTGTTCACCTTGTGTGTGTTTGAAGGAATTTCATGCATACTGCTAAACAACTTCCAACAGCCTTGCCATGACAGAAAAAATCTACATGAGGTAAATGCAACATACATTCAAATGGTACTAGATGTAACTAGAGGTGACAATAGATTGGATAAATTAATTCAGATTAAAATGAATCGAATGAAAAAAATCCATATTGATTCATTAAAAATCTGATCCAACCACTAACATTTTTTTGGTAGATGGATATCCAATCTGGATATAGATAATATTTTTAATTTTTTTCAAAATATATTTTGCTTGACTTTCAAAAACAAATTCTGTAAATTAAATTTTAAAATGTGTGTTTCTAAATGTTTTGGAAACTTACATTTAAGAAGATTTAATTTTGAAACTGTTAGGCTAGGAAATAATGAGAGAAAGTGAAATGTGTATTATAGAATGAAATTTTAAAATACTAGTTATGCAGTTAGTTGTTTTGGTGGAAGGGAAGGGACTCTTTCTCAGGAAGTCTATATATAGTTGCCTTTAGGGAGGTGTTGGGGGAGCTTTTTGAAACGGAGAGCCTTTGGCTGTGTAAACAGGGAATACCCTGTGTGAAAGAAAGTACCTTCCTTTGTATGCAAAAGTTGTTGTAAGTCTACGTCTTTTTGGTTTGTGTTCTTTCTTTGTTATCTTAATGAACCTAACAGAAACACTAATTGGATTAACTATGATCCGTTAAATATTGATAGGAGGACCAAAATAATGAGTAGGTCATTACTCATCTGTGAAATTAAATGGATGGACTTGATCTAACTCATTTCTTTTATATCTTGGTAATAGATGTATTGACTGGTGGATGGACCAAATGGATGATGGATAAATGAATTGTTTTGCCATCCTTAGATGTAACATATATGTTACAATGTTAAGAATTGACAGAAAAACTTACGTGAATCATAAATTTCATCAACTTTTGTCTACGTCACCTATTTTTTTAATTTCAGTTTTAAGAACTTAATGGGAGAAAAGAATCTATCATGGAACATCAGATTAAAAGGAGGAATGGAGGGGGAAGTCTTCATTCACAAAGTGTTGCAACCAGAACAAAATTTATTCACTTGTTAGATGCATGACACATGAAAAGCTCTGGGATTGTTTACACAACACTTTTAGGCCTATAAACCCAAAATATTTGAAGGGAATAGCATGCAATGCAAATAGATTAACTACATCATAGCATGTTCCACTCTAACTGATGAGTAGATGGCCAATTTTTATTGCCTGTAGGCATAAATTGAGGAAACATAAAGAGAGGACGATGTTTGTGTTTTGTCAATAACTTTCCATGTTGGACAATGTTCCATTTTTTCTTAAATTTTGGTCTCAAACTCTCAATATTATATTTTCAACATCAGTAGGCTTGAACATTTTTCACACATATTCCCCAGTGAGTTATGTTACAGTTGGGTACTCGTCAATTAGTAGAGTTAAAATTTAACTCACATACTGAAAACAATTGTCAGCCATCCAATAACCTTTTCTCTTCAGAAAAGAAGAAAATCAAACAAACACATTCGGTCTAAGACAATCAAACAAATATATTTAATCTCAGAAAATCAAACAAACACATTTAATCTCAGAAAATCAAACAAACACATTTAATCTCAGAAAATCAAACAAACACATTTAATCTCAGAAAATCAAACCTTCATCCCTCTACCTTTGCTCCTCAGGGAAGTGCAGGTGTCTTCCCTTACAATCACAAAAAGACCATCAGAGGAGTAATTACCTCAACCGGAACTGTGCGGTCACCGGCAACTCTCAACAAGTAATCTTCATCATTCCATTTCGCGCTGGCTGGCCAGTGAGCCATACAATCGCTGATAATAACCGGAGAGCGAGACAGGTAATGATCCTTTAGGAATTTATCCAACGACAACGCTGATTTCTTGATCACAAGCGTAGAAGAAAGAGACTTCATTGGTAAAAGTTGGAGCACCTACAGTGTAAAAAGCTATAACATAAACGTTAGAGCAGAACAGCCTTGAATAAAATAAAATCAAATGCAACCAAAACAAAAAGAAAAAAAAAACCTTCCAATTCCAACATTAATAAACAATTAGTATCACATCATCCCTGAGAATTACACTAGCACACTACATGTTTGATTTAACGTGAGTATTTCAGCAATTAACTGAAGCTTCACGAATGAGATTTCCCAAATGCAGATTAAAAACCGATGATAAAAGTAAACAAAGAGGAACGGACCTCACCTCTGTCACATTAAAGTCCCGATCGACCAACCGGCGTCCCGAGTCCCCCAATTCAGAAACCCTAACGCTCCTTCGAGATTGTTCCGACACTTTCGCGACGGCGGAGTCCAAATCCTTGCGGAGGAGCGCCCCTCCCATGATGATTCCCAAATCTAAAACCCTAAGCGCCTCCCTAAACTCGCCGTTGCCAGAGTGGTGTCGAGCCACGTAGAGGCAAGCCATGGAGTACGCGTCGCGCCACACCGGCAGCACCGAGTGCCAAGGCCCGGAGTGCAGCTGCTCCCACGCCATCTCACACGCCGCCTCCGCCGCGCGAATGTCGCCCCCGGCCGCCAGCGCTGCCATGCTCACGTACGCGTACCCACCGTGCTCGGAAATCGAGTGGAGAAGCGCCGCTGACTCCCGGTCCAGCGTCGGCGTATCAAAGTGGAAAGATGGAGCTCGGTCGCCGGATGCGGTGGTGGTGGACATTGCTGCGGCGGCGCAGGGAGAGAACTCCGGCGAGAGAACTGAAAAAGTGAAAGTATGTAATAAAAGTGTTTGATATTTGAGACTCTCGAAGAGATAGATATTTCTAAGTATCTTAGCTTAGGACCCAAAGGTAAATAATCATTGCTAATCAACCATTATATATTATACAGAAAGATATTTTTCTCTTTCCTTTCCTCACGGTATATTCAGATATTTTTGTCTTTCTTTTATGATATTTTTTGTCCACTTTATTACGTACTTTTTTTTTTTGTTTTTGCTTTTTTATTTTTATTTTTATTTTTATTTTCTTCAAGTAGCTTAGCTTTTGATTTTATTCCACTATAGCCTCCTATGATGCCACGTTTTCTAGCAAAAGATTAGAAATTAAGCTTTCAAATTAAATGAAGCCACGTTTATGACCTAAACGTCACAGAAATTTTGAAATTATGCATTTCAATAAAGAGAGCTACAACTGCGAAAAAGAAAGAAGGTCCAATCACACTTGTTAACACTTTTCCATGGTATAACTTAAAAAATGTTAGGTCATATTCATTCATTTTATTCTATAAGTGTTAAATTGAATAGTGAGAGATATTTTGAATCTAGAAACTACGGATATTTGATATTTGAATCTTGCACTGTGCATTGAATTGATCAAATATCCCAAAAGAGAATATATTATGTCTCCTTTCATTTTCTTAGGTGCCATAATTATTTGCAAATAAATCATTTTTGTTGACTAGTCATTATAATATAACCCATTGATATTATGCAAACTGGGTATCCCATGTTCATGAAATCATATATCCAAAAAAATCAAACATTTTGCTCTCTTTTCTCTATGTGTTGAACTTTAATTTAAATATATCCACTTTCATATTATTGATAGATATTTCATTTTGTGAGAGCAATGTGGTAGAGTTTAATTTTTTTTTTTGGGAAAGATTTAGAATTTAATTTTGATTAATATTAATAAAAAAAAATTATTTATCTTAGGTTGTCCAAAAGTCTTGGCATTTATAGGTGACGAGAGATGTTGGCTAGAATTAAAAATTCAACATTCTTGATTTCCCACTAATATTAAAATTATACCAATTTGTTGCACTGATAGCAGAACGTGAAATATAGTAAGCAAAAAAAAAATGGTTCCACCACTCTGAAAATTGTACACCAATTTGTAATGCAGATTGGAGGGGCTCTTTGCATTGTTTTTTCCTGTAAAAGGCAACAAATGGTTCCATTTTCTAGTCCAATTGTTTTGTCTTCTTGGAATGGTGTTTCTTTTCACCAGATTATAAATGATGAACAGAATGGAAAACAAAAAAGGGTTGCAAAAGATTAACAAATATATCGATCCCAATTAAGTATAACCTTTTCTGATTATATACAAAAGTAAGCACATTGCAGAAGATAAAGGTCGTATAGCACTTAAATGATGATATGACATTGAACCATTAATGGAAATATAAGATAAAAACAAAGAGTGGAATAAGCATATATTGAAGGAAGGGAACTCAATGGCCTATAGGGTGATTATTGTGATGAAGAGGGTCAGGTCCCGTTGGAACTTCTCTTGCTGAGTCTTCAACCGTGCCAGTAGAAGAAGCAGCTTCATTCCCAAATCTTGCAACCTGAAAGAAAAATCCCATGTTACCAACATAAAATAACTTGCAAAGATTTTGTTTTTGCATTATGTCATATACCTGTGTGTTTGTTTGAGACTTAACAGAGCGAAAAACAACCTTAAGGAAATGAAGAGTGGTTTTCTTGAACTCGGATTGAACAAATGGGAGTGAAACAAGAAAAATGAAGAAAACAAGGTTGAGGGGTTTCTTGATGGCCATTGTGTTGGAGGAGTAGAGACAGAGATGGAAGGCGAAAGAAGAGAGGAATGGCATAATAAAGAACCCTTTTTGCGTTGGTTTCTGGGCAGAAATGAGGAAGCTTTTCGAAAACCCGTCCAAGGAAATTGATGGGTAATAGTGTGTGTTAGAGTGATTTGAAATGAATTTGATTGACAAAATGAACCTCTTGGGTGGTGGGGTGTGTGAGAACGAAGAACAGTGAATGAATAGTAATGAACAGAGAAAGGGAAAGGGAAAAAGACAAGGAGAGGGGTAAAATGGGGATGGAGAGACAGTGACAGTGTGACGCGCACACTATTCCGAGGTAACAAGACGTTTGAGGGAAGGGCACGTGGCATGGTGGACATCGTCGTAGGTATGTTGGCGGCGTCGTTGTCGGGACACGTGGCTCTTAATAATTGGTGGGAAGGAAGAAAAATCGCGTAAAGAAAAGATGGCGAGCTGGGCCCTCCAATCATTTTGGGTGGGGCCACTGCGTGACCCTGCTGCCATGCCATGCTTGTCATGCAACCGCCAAGATTGGATTGGCCGTTTCATGTCCACGTCTTTTCTTTTCAAAGGCTGATTTTTAATTGTGTGACGATACAAACACCCTATTTTATTCCATATTTATATATTTATATTTATTTAACATCGAGACATGTAAATAAAAATGTTAGAAATCAAGATTAAGTAATTATGTTTGATTAAGTTATTAAGTGATTTAATCCAATCATTAAATAACTTAATGTGATCTTTTCTCTTAAACCTTTTTGTTTTTATTTAATCTTTTAAGAAAATAATCATTCATTTATTATCGGTTAAGGTTAACTTTTTAACACAAAAAATTAAAACACAATTTGGGAGATTTGGAGAAAGTTGTCATCAAAACTTCAGAGATATAAAGTTATTTTGATAGGTTAAAAAGATAAGATGAGAAAAGTTGTGGATTCAGTTAACACGTACCAATGATAGCATTGTCGATAAAAAGAAATTAAAATGAATGTAAAGGAGAAAAAAAAAACGAGTCATGATAGACAAATAGAGGTGAAATTCAAGTAGAATTTCACGGTATGATCGATGCATATATTATTTAATGATACAAGATCCTAAGCGTAAAATGGTTAAGTTTCTTCTAAAATGCTAGCTAGTTGTTTATTGAAAGAGTGCAGAAAAGAGAAGCCAGCATATATGAGTACAAATATTTCTCAGCATGATCTAATGATTTCTTCTTTCATGGCAAGTGACAAAGAACAAAGATTGCTCCCATTCTCTAACTGCACACCAGGCATGGCCACAGCTCTACTCCCTACAAACCCATCTTCTCCAATTTTGATCTCTCCAAATTTCACCATTCCTCCTTCACCTTCATACACATGCCCAAACAACAAGGCTTCTCTTCCTACACAACCCCTTCTTTCAATCTTCACCATTTCTGGGTTCAATAAGGCTCCCATGCTATCTACATAAACTGCATCTTCCATATCCACATCTGCACCCATCATCTTCATCCACACCACAAACCAAAATGACCCACTTGTCATGTCCATAAAATACTCTCCAACTAAGGTTCTAATGGCCTGCCATGTGCTGTCCAATGTGATCCTTTCACTCCATATACCCACTCTTTCACCTGCTTTCTTCCTTCCCACAAGAACCCATTTGGCTATCACACATGCCAATGATGCTAAGGCCCCTGACTGAACCCAAAACAATGGAAGCAACCAATATATTTGAAGTTTCTTGGCACTCTTTAGGTATAGAACACAGTTCAAGGGACCAAAGACTGCTAAACCCAACACCATATGAGGTAAAACTGTTTGTAGCAGTGGCTGAGTGAAGAGTGCTGAGAATGTCTGAAACCATGTTCTGGTCAGGGTCAATTTCTGTGAGTCATTTTTGTAGAGACCTGCAGCCAAATCAACAACCTTTTTTTTGCTTATGTTGTTGTCTATATCTTTTATCCATTCATCACAAGCATTCTTCACCGAGTTCCTTATGACGGCTTGGGACTTTGATCCAATGTAGACACCACCCTCTTGGAGGGTAGAATTCATTTGAGCAACTGAAAGTGCACCTAGAATGACATTCTTTTGGACTAGAGAACCGGGTAGGACTACACTTTGACTCCCAATAACCGAATTATCCTGAATCTCAATTTTTCCACTGACAAATCCGCTTGAAGAATGAAACCCTGTAATTATCCGGCTAAAATCTCCAAGATGTACACCTGAACCAATTGACATTAACTCTGGACATGAAACTGAGTTGATGGCTCTGATGGAACAATGCTTACCGATTTTGGCACCCAAAAGGCGTAGATATATGCAGAAGGCTTCTGTTCCTGAGAGAAGCTTTGCACATCTAAGGTGGCAGGAAGTTGTGACTTGACATCGAAGCCAGGTTTTAAATTGTGTTTGGTTTTGACTAGTTTTGAGGAGACGAGTAAAAGCAGTGGTGAGAATGATGAGTATGAAACCATGAAGCAAATAGGCGCTGGTAAATGAAATGGCAAAAGTGATTGGGTTTGATGAGACTTCAGAAAACATGGTAGCATACGCAACGATTGTAAACGGGATCCAATGGAAGGCCCCACCAATGCAAACAAAGGAAAAGTGTTGGGGTGATAGAGGTTGGTTGGAGAATCTGGTATATAAGAAGTAGGAAATGATCGCAGCAAGGGAGCTGAGAAAGCCAACAAGATAGATTCCCATAAAGTGGTTGATAATATCATATTGAGTTTTTCTGATATTAACAGAGAGCTCTGTTTTCTGAAATAAAATAGAAAAGGTATTAGTTAATAGTTCTAGCTTCAATTGACTTTGAGATCACTTCATTGTTTGTAAAATTTGTCAAACAAAACTTTGTAAAGTATCATTTTCCTCTGTGCTAAGAGTATATGTTCTAAATATATAAAATAATTTTATAAGCGTTTCTTACTTAGACATAACATACCTTAATACCATTATCAAGCTTTGCAGGTTTGAACACATGTTGGTCTGGTCCAACCTTTTGCAAGGCCTGTATCTCAGCACCTTCTTCAATGACACTTCCCTTTTGGATAACAGCATAAGGTCCAATAGAAGAACATTTGCCAATCCTAATAGGATGGAAACGTAAAATTCCATTCTTTACCTCGTGGCTTTGAACCAAAACACCTTCAGCGATGGTAACTTCATCTCCAATTGACACCAAAGATGGGTCAGTGATGTCAACCGTGTCAAGTAAAACTGATGATCCGATCCTTGCGCCCAGCATCTCAAACCAGCATTTCAGAAACACTGTTCCTCTGAGGTGTACCGCCAGAACTCTAGAAGAAATTTCTTGGGCCTTATACAGTGTCCACCACTTGACAAAATCCATTGAATATATGGAAATTTCAGAGGTAGGGTCATAGTTTGGCCCCAAGAAAGAGCTTCCAAATAATGATATGCAAATGCAAGTAGAAGCCATGCAAAGAATCCAAGCAACAGGTGCAAAAGTCAGGGAAATTAAGTAATGTAGCCATGGAAATCCATTTATCCATTTACTGGCACTTAAGGTGAAATTGAGATAAGTAGTGACGGATAGATATGCAGGAGAAACCAGAATGATAGAAATATAAATAAGAGATAGGAATTGAAGTACACGGATACCAAACCACCAAGACTTGGATACCTCCACATTAAATTCAGTGGAACCATTCTGAGCTTCTGGAACATTGGATGAATTGCTAGTAAGTTGAGGCTGAGACTTTGATAGAAGATCTTCACAGAAGTTAGCCAATTCTAGAATGCAGGATGCAGTGAAAACATCTATGGCTGAAATCGGAGTTGCTAAGAAATCTGAGAGTTTTTGAGTTGCTTTAACCACTCCAATTGAGTCAATTCCATATGAGGTCAAGTTGTCTGTGATTGAGATGTTGTTGACTGAGATTCCAGTCTGCTCAGATATTAGCCCTTTCAAGAACTCTACAATTTCATTCTTACTGATCCTTTTCCTTGGTGCAAGTGGCCCCGGTGTTTTTCCTTCTCTCAACATTCCTGTAGTAAACGAACTTAACAACGACTTCTTTCTCAAAACAGGTGTTGGACCTATTGGTATCAAGTTCAGTGTTTCATCACTGAACTGTTTGACACATTCAAACCTCTTGATTTTTCCTGAAGTTGTTTTGCTGATGGTTCTGGGCTTGATCAACTTGACGGAAGCAACATTAACTCCATGTTCTTCCATCACACGAGTCTTAATTTTCTCAATCACATCTTTGGTGACTGGCTTACCATCCCTTACTTCTGCAATCACGACTAAGCCTACCTGATCAGAGCCATCTGGGGTGGAAATCCCCTTTGCTGATAAAATTTCCTCAGGAACTCCAACGACAGCACAGCAACCAGGACGAAGAATGTCAGACGAAGTCTCAACTGTCTTCTCAACATCCGCTGAGTAAATATTTCTTCCAGCAACAATGATAAGATCTTTGATTCTTCCAGTGATGAATAATTTCTGATCAATTATTCGTCCCAAGTCTCCAGTTCTTGTGTAGCTACGACCAGGAAGGTTCTGAAGTTCATTCCTGAAAGTTTTTAGACTCAACTCTTCCCTTCCCCAGTATCCTATTCCTGCACTTGGACTACTAATCCAGATTTCTCCCTCCTTTCCATCTTCCTGAAGCTCTTCAAGAGTTTCTGGATCAACTATTCTAATGTCAATATCTGCATCCTCATGATTAACATAACCACAACAAACTCTTCCCTGCCAATCCAAAATGATCGGCTTACCTTCTCCATATGCACAACAGACAAACACACAATTTTCTGCTAAACCATATCCAGGCGCCATCACCTTTTCAGATAAGCCAAACGGACTGGTTAGCTCAACAAATCTTTTCAGGGTCTTCTGTCTCACTGGTTCAGCAGCAACCATAAGAAAAGTCAAGGATGAGAGGTCTAAATTATGAAGCTTATCCTTGTCAGACTCCAATCTTCGAATCATTAACTCAAAGGCAAAGTTGGGGCCAGCACTATGAGTTGCTCGGTACTTGCTCATAACTTCAAGCCATAAGAGTGGTTTCTTGATAAATGTCATTGGCGAAAACAATACTGCAGAACCACCACTAACAAGAGATGTAAAAAGTCCCCCAATCAGTCCCATGTCATGATACTGAGGAAGCCAGCTTACTAGCATTGTCCTTGAGGTGCTCTTGTATCTCCTTCGCATCAGCTTTACATTGTGAATTAGCCCACCATGAGTGATCATGACTCCTTTAGCATCACTAGTTGAACCAGAGGTAAATTGCAAGAAACATATATCACCTGGCTCAGGTTCACCTTGTTCATCAAGATGTTCCAAAACCATACTTTTGGACTTCTTGACCCATGTATCAGTGTGCAACCATGGAAGATTGGGCCACCGAGCCAAAGATTTCTCATTTTTTCCAACGAATGAGATTAAATTTTTCAACGAACCTGCACGGACTGCTGAGTGATAAGCAACTGTTGATAAAATTGCCACAATGCTACATGACTTGGCAATATTTTCAATTTGCTTTAGTGATTGTCCATTTCTTTGCATGGGATCTGGAGGAAGAATTGGGACTGGTATGACTTTAGCTCTTAGGCATCCAAAGAAGGCATCAATAAAATCCAAACCGGGGACATAAACCAGAAGAACCTTGTCACCTGGCTTTATAACCGGCTTTTGGCTTGTTACAAGCTTATGAGCAATGCAAGAAGAATTAAAACACAGTTCTCTGTAGGTCCTTTGGCTTACTGGAGCCCCTTCTTCATTAATCCAAGAATACAGAATCCTGTTTTGAGTGATTGGATGAGTTCCCCAGTGCTTTAAGTAGCTATTCAAAGTAGGCAAATTAGGAAATTGCACTTCTTCCAATTCACCTAATTCTTTAGGGTTCTTTTTCTGGCACTCAGTTTGCAAGGGAAACAGATTCTGCATAAAACATACTTGTATGAAGTGTAGGTCTATTTGGAAAACATGATCATCCAAATTCAATAAAATCTAGACTTTTCAAATCATTGATTTGTAAAAATACATAAAAATGACAAATTACCTTAGTGTAAGGAAATATTGGCAAATCATTGCTATGTGCAAAGTTCTTGCAGATCAGAGCCATGGCATAAGATGAATTTCTCTCTGTTAGCTCGAAAGCCATGAGTCCACCTACATAGTAAGTATTTCTTGATCCTTGAAGCTTTGATTCCAACTTTTCATAAAACCCATCTTTCATATCTGTATTGAAGCTTCAGAATTTAGAGCTCCTTTGTGGCAAAAAGTATTGAACTCTCAAAAAAACAAATCAAATAGACAAACAAATACCTTGGCTACCAACATGAGGAAAGTACATAAAGCGGCGTTGAAGAATGACATTCTCAACTTCTCCTCCCATGGCTTCTATTGTCTTGATCGCAAGCTCCGTGACTGCTTGTCCCTTAATATCAACAGAGTTGCCATAGGACCAGAATAAGAATATGTTAGAGCCAGCATAAAATTTTTGCATTGCAACTGGATGTCCTATTGTGCTGGGATCTTCCATATATTCACCAAAATAGTAAAATCCAACAGGTAAATGTTCTAGCCCGTTAATCTTTATAACAGTGGTGTAGTAGTCATTTGTCTCTACTTTGCTGAACAATTCCTTTTCAAGGTCACTTGCATCCATTACTTCTGTTTCACGCTCTGCCATAAGACTTGTTTAATCAGGTTTGAAGCTGGAGAAAATAGCACTACCTTACATAAATATGGAGCAGTAAGAATTTTACCTACCTATGCAAGTTGAAGGAAATGATCTGTAAGTCCTTCCATATTTTAATGGAAATGAGCCCGAGATTATTATCTTATCAAATTCCAGAGTTTCAACTTTATTTAAGCTCTTGGTCTTAACAGTGACACCATCAGAGTTCCTCCTGATTGCCAATACTTCAGTGTTACAGCAAAGTTTTAAGGGAAGCGATTCAGCAATCTTCTGCCACAGACTAGTATATCCATTTTTGAATCGTCGAATTTTTCCAGCCATGGACGTTCTAGTAAATTCATGCAGGTAGGCATAAGGCATGTCTTGAGTAAATCCATATCCTGAAGCAGTGTAACCATAAGCTACAGATTTGGGAACAGATTTGAGTCCATGATGCTTAAGATATTCTGGAGTTAAGTCTGAAGCAATGTCACTAACAGCATGGACCCCAATACGATTACAATTCTTCACCTTTTCCTGACAATAGCACAAGGACAATTGATTGACCTCATACAAATTTCAAGTCGTAGAACTTAGAAAAACAAGCATTAGGTGTCTATAAAAGACTGAAAGTAGAGAGAAAAAACTAACTTGGATTTCCAATGTAAGTGACATAACTGATACATAATCATCAGCAACTTCAATATCTTGATATTTTCCAGTGGAATGATCAATGACAGCAAGCTTGTGGGAATCCAATTCTTCTAGTTCAGAGGCTGTCTCTCTTGCCAAGTGAAAAATGACTGGAGCACTGTTTGCTGCAAGAACTTGCCCACCCAGATCATAAACTTTTCCTGCATAGACATTTACTAGTGGTCAAAACCTATTGTCACTTTTAATCAGTCAAGACTTAAGAGAGTGTAATCAAGATATACCTTCAATTTCTACTGATTCACACATGCCACCAACCGTATGATGTTTCTCCAAGACTGTGATGTTCTTATAACCAAGCCTGGCTAGTGCATAAGCTGCTGATAAGCCACTTGGACCAGCACCAACTATTCCAATTCTGGTGTTTTCTGCCAAGGAAGGGTGCAATTTGGAGAACTGGTCCTCTATTGGTATCTCTAGATCCATCTAGTATGATTTTGAAACCAGAAATATGTAAAACCTGTTAAGATCAAGTGACAAACTCAGTCAACACTATAAACTTCAGTAGTATTATACATGCATCATCCAACTCCCAACCTTTGGGAGCAAGGTCTAACCCAACTGATACAGAAAGATAAATTTCATAAGCCAACGCTTGGAGGATTTCTCGCACGAAACACAGAATAAATAAATAGTAGTTAGTAGTTATGACTTAGCACACAGACAAATATACTGATTTAACAAGAAGTTCGTTGCTGTGATGTCACAAGTAACACATAAATGGGTCCAGATGCACCCTCCCTATAATGCATGCTATATAAGTCCTAGATTCAGAAATAGCCTCAGCATTGGGTCTACTATAGCGTGGAAGAACTCTAAATAGTCTGTTGGAGAACAATTCAAATTTCTAGAAGTCAAATCTTTCGAATGCTGTAGATAATATTTTTTTAGTGAAAGATTTAAAATTGAAAATGAATACTCAACATACTCTTTCAGAATTTAGAATAGTCTGGTAGAAAATTAAACTGAATGACGAAGAAACACGAAATGAGGAGAAGTTTTCACAAGGAACTCGAGAAATAGTCCACACCAAAATAAATTCAGAAAAGACAAACTGATGGCAGTCTTTTTCATTGATCATTCGGCAACAGAAAATATGGAAACATTTCATCACTAACTTTAACTCAGAGGTGAGAAGTATGCAGTTTAACGTCAATCTTCTAAAGGACTTGATGTAATTACACTCATTGTGAGAACAAAAACACAAAGACAACACGTGCATGAATCAAACACATTAACCCGTGCAGAACCAATCTTGTCCACTGCAAACTTTTGAGCAATGTGCTGACAGAATCAGACATGGCGATTATGGAAGCAGAAAGGGTAACAAAAGAAACTATCACGTACCTTAAGTGACCATGCAACACGTTTGGCCGTTAACTGTACCAAGTGGATGCAAAATGGCAAGCAAAAGAAGTTTAAGAGTGTTTGTGAAAGAAGGGTACGTAGCTTCAGTTTCACACACTGAACTGAAGTGGAAGCTGCCGAACTCGTTGTTATATATAGAAGTGTTAGCGTATAAGGGCTCAAAAAATAGAGACAAGTAGATTATGATGATAATGATGTTTATTATGCGGCTTCGATAAGTCCCAGAATGCCATCACCGTCTGTGAAGGATAATTCAACAGAGGATCAGGAGATATTCCAATTTGATTCTTCAGTATCATGCATGTTAATTACAGCAACACTTAGGAGAATCCATATGCATGCCAACAATTACAAATTACAATATGATCTTACTCGTCCATGCTCCACAAATATCAGTTTTTTATGTTAACAATAACAAAATTTTATAGTCTTGTATCTTATTATTTACCAATTATAATGAACATCAGAGAGATATATGATGGGTTGAGAAAGAGACAGACGAAAAATTACATTGAGTAGTGTTCATAATTTTATATATATATATATATATATATATATATATATATGTATGTATATATATATATAT
>Ga0214543_1006480_pt1 | contig 20795 bp, 7 predicted proteins | sample CNSS2metaG_FD_160094 | JGI IMG/M metagenome (GOLD analysis project Ga0214543, IMG submission 160094) | Root nodule microbial communities from cowpea collected in UCLA plant growth center, Los Angeles, California, USA - CNSS2 | ecosystem: Host-associated > Plants > Roots > Nodule | place: USA...
TACGTGACACCAACTTAACTATGTTAGTTCCATACTAACGAAAAGTACCAAATTGTTATTCATTTGCAAAAATGTGGACAAAAAATGTGGACATAATTGAGACTAATAAAAATATAAGGACCAAATTGAAATTTTGGTACAAAAACGAGGACCAATGAGTATTTTAACCAAAAAAAATATTAAAAAAAATGATTAAAACATTAACAAATTGATAATATGTAAATGTGTTACTCTTTATCAATCGATTTTAAAATATCTTTATTTCTTTATAAATTGTCATTCAACACTCTTGAAATAGGTTATCTATGTACTTTGTTTGAAATTTATGAATGTTATACAATATATTTTTATTTAAATTTATGGTTAAAATATATTATTAAATACTAAATTTTTCTTTTGTAAATATTCGCGGGTACTAGTGGATATTAAAAAAATATACAGGTACCCGCATAATAGATATCCACATGAATATAGATATAGGTACAAGATGAATATTTATCTAATGGGTAGGGTACGAATCCCATATCCTACCTGTCCCATTGACATCCCCATAAGAATTTGACTTAATTTTTCAAGAATTACTAACATTACCACCCCATAGGAGGGAGGTCAATTGAAGGAGGGGTCTCAAATTCCTAACATTAGACCTTATTAATATCCCTCATTGTCAAAATAGAGATTGAAAAAATTATGGACGATATGTTACAATTTGGTATAATAAGACCGAATATTAGTCCTTATTCTAGCTTGATTATTTTAGTGAAGAAAAAAAAAAGAAGGATGGCGTTTTTGTGTTGATTATAAGGCTATCAATAAGATTATTGTTCCAGATAAATTTCCTATTCCTATTATAGATGAATTGTTGGATGAATTAGGTGGTGTAGTGATCTTTTCTAAACTAGATTTAAAGTCTGTTATCACCAGATTCACATGAGAGATGATGATATTTATAAGATTACTTTTAGAACTCATGAAGGACACTATAAGTTTGTTGTTATGTAGTTCACACTTAGTAACACCCCTTATATTTTTCAAGCTCTTATGAACGAAGTGTTGAGACCCTATTTGAGGCGATTTGTTTTGATATTCTTTGATGATATCTTTATTTATAGTAAAAGTGAAAATGACCATCAACAACATTTAAGGGTTGTGTTATCCCTTTTGAAGGAACATACTTTGTTTGCCAACTAGAAGAAGTGCACATTTGGTTAATTATAGTTGGAGTATTTAGGTGATATTGTCTATTCTCAAAGAGTTGCGACCGATTATAGGAAGGTGGAGGCTATGATTGATTAGCCACCACCAAAGGATGTTAAGGGGTTGCGGGGTTTTTTTCGGGTTAACATGATATTATTGCTTGTAAATAATTATGGAAGAATTGCTCGTTCATTGACTCAATTATTGAAGAAAGATAATTTTAGTTGGACGGTAGAGGCACAATCAACTATGGATAATTTGAAAAGAGCCTTGGTCAAGTTACCTTTTTTTGAAGGTTCCTGATTTTTCTAAACCATTTTGTAGTTGAAACAAATGCATCTAACCCAGACTTGGGGCAGTGTTGGTGCAGGAGGGACGCTTGGTTGCTTTCCTAAGTCAAACTCTTTCAATAAGGATTCAAGCAAAATCTATATATTAGAGGGAATTAATTAATGGCCATTGTGTTAGCTTTTCAAAAGTGGTGCCATTATTTGTTGGGGAGTCATTTCATCATTACCGATAAAAAAAAGTCTTAAATTTTTAATGGAGCAACGAGTTTTGGGGAATGAGTATTTGATGTGGGCTTCAAAGTTAATGCGGATGGATTTTGAAATTCAATATCAGTCAGACAAAGAGAATGGAGTGGCTAATGCACTTTCAAGGAAAATGATTTTCTTAGCTTTGTCTACGGTGCATTTGACTGACTTTGTTGACTGGAATTCGGAACTGCAGCATAATCCTTACCTCCAAGGTATTATACATGATCTTATACAAGACTCCCAATCCCATCTTGAATTTCTATTTAGGAATCAAAAGTTATTCTATAAAGGCATGCTTGTTCTTGTTGGCTTTTTAATAAATTTAAATGTATTAGCCATTATGGGTAACTAAACGTTGTAAAAAACTAGCTGTTGTGAGTAGTTAATACACTAGCCGTTGGAGTCTAGGTAATCAATGAGTTAGTCGTTTATAACCGTTTATAGCCGTTTATTGTCGTTTATAGCCGTTTTGAGTACAACGATTAGGAAATGTGAGTCTATAAATTTTATGATGTATTGTATGAATGAAAAACAACAATAAGAGGTGAATAAAGTTTTTAAACAAGTAGAGAGTTATTGTCTACAAAGTGATATCAAGAACCAGATAGCTTGAGTGTTTAAGTGGAAAAAGAAGAAAGCTAGAGAGCTTGAGTGTTTGAAAAAAGAGAGCTAGAAAGTTAAGTGTTTGAGAAAAAAAGATAGTGAGATGGCCACTTTTACAAACAATGTTTCCCTACTAAAGTTGACAAAGGCTGTCAACTATGACAATTGGAGTCTAAAAATGAAGACTCTTCTTGGCTCATAAGAAAATTGGGAGGTGGTTGAAGATGGTTTCGATGAACCAGCCAACACTACAGGTTGGTCAAATGTCCAGTTGAAAGTGCTGAAAGACGCACATGTGAAGGATAAGGCAGCTTTGTACATCCTGTACCAAGCTGTGGATGAGTCTGACTTTGAGAAAATTGCAAGTGTTAAATCTTCAAAAGAAGTGTGGGGCATATTGGAAAAGATGTATAAGGGAGATGACCGAGTGAAGCAAGTGCGACTTCAAACACTTAGAGGCGAATTGGAGAGCATGAAGATGAAGGAGACAAAAGGGTAGCCAAGTGCATAACTCGGGTTGAAACTGTGGCGAATCAACCTAATAGAAACGGAGAGATGCTGCCCGCTAGCTTAGTTGTGAAAAATATTTTGAAGTCTCTAACGGATGACTTTGAGAACGTGGTGTGCGCAATTAAAGAGTCCAAAGACTTGCCAATGCTCACGGTTAAAGTGCTTGTCGGGTCTCTTGAGGCATATAAGCAGCGAAAGAAGAAGTAGAAGGTTGAGCCACTTGATTAGCTAGTCCAAATAAAGGGAGACTTAAAACACTCAAACGATACCGAGAAGATATAAGAAGTGGTCCTGGTGGTAGAAGCCAAGGATAGAAGAAGAGAAAACACAATCCGGTCAACAAAATTGGCATGGAAGAGGATGAGGTCCATGGAAAGGAGGTTAATCAATCAACTCAAACGTTGAGTGCTTCAAGTGCGGCAAGTATGACCATTATACAAAGGGGTGCTACTCGGGCAAGTGTTTCATTTGTGGTAAGTCCAAACGTTTTGCCAAAGATTGTAAATCTGAAAGTAAAAAAGGAAGAGACGATCAACCTCACAAAAGATGTTGAAGAAAAAGTGAACATTGTTGATGATGGCGCATAGCTCGGGAGTCGAGCATAAACAAGTGGAGAATTCGCCAAGAAGACCAAGTAGCATGGAGAATTCAACAAGAAGGCTAAGTATCATTGTTAACTCGACAAGGCAGTCGAGTACCGTGGATAGGGCAAGATAACTGAGTAGGTTGCATAGGCTGATGAAACATGTAGATACCCCAGACAACAGAGTGGAGCATGAGCCAACTTGGTTAACTTGGTGGAACGCTACATAGCTTAGATAAGTTGGTGGAGTAAGTGGATTACTTAGATAGCTCGATGGAGCATATGAAAAGCTTGAGTAGCTCTGAATTTCAAGAAGATCTTTTAATCCAAAGGTTAGAGATTTCAAAAAAAGACTTACAACATAGTATTGAAAAGGAAGTTAGAGACAATTTAATTCTACAAGCAAGCTTAGAGAGAAGGAAACAAGCTTTGCAAAAGTAGTGCTTGGAATTTGAAGAACATGTTTCAAAATTGCGAGAACAATTGCAAGTTGAAAAAGATCTGAGAGCTGCGCTGTAGGTGCAAGATGAGAAGTGTCGACTTGAAATGGACGAGGAGATTGAACGCAACAATACATGAGTGTGGTATGATCTTTCAAAAGCATTTCGACCTAATGACAAGAACTCAGTTAATGACAAGTCGACCACACATACAAAAAACCCAATAAGTAACAAATCGGCCAAAGAGAAGAACAAGTCTACAACTAAGAATGCAAAAACTGAGATAGTAGAGAACAAGTTAACTACAAGAAAAACGAAGTACAGGTCAACCATAGAAAAAGTGAAAGGGAAGTCAGCCATGAAGAAAGCGAAAAACTTAACTACTCATGAAAGGGACAAGTATAATGTGAGAATAGTTATTACACGTGGGAAGTCGTGATGAAGAATAAAAGAACATAGATGGAGAACAAAAGAAGCATTTAAGTTTACGGGAGATTTTTGTTGGGTTTTAAATAAATTTAAATGTATTAGTCATTATGGGTAACTTGTCGTTGTAAGAAACTAGCCGTTGTGAACAATTAATGCACTAGCCATTTGAGTCTAGGTAGTCAATGAATTAGTCATTTATTGTCGTTTATAGTTGTTTTGAAACAACTGTTAAGAGTCTGTAAATTGTATTGTGTATTATGAATGAACAATACAACACAAGAGTTGAATAAAGTTTCTTTTACAAAGTGAGGTTTATTGTCTACTGTTCTCCCTAATATATCTACTCAGATACCTAGTTTATTGCATGAATTTCATAATTCGTCCTTAGGAGATACCTAGTTTATTGCATGAATTTCATAATTCGTCCTTAGGAGGACATTTAGGTTTCTTTCGCACGTACAAACGCACATACTAAGATATCTACTCACCCTATATTGTTCGAAGATTTGAAGCTACAGATCACACCAGCTGCGGTTCGTGAAGTTCGTAATTTAGCAAATGGACTCGCTGAAGTGTTAATTCAATAGGAAGGTTTACCCAATCTTGAAGCTACATAGGAATCAGTGGACACCATTTTAAAGCAATTCCCTTCTGTTTTTTTACCTTGAGGACAAGGTGACTCTTTTAGGGGGAGTAATGTTAGACCTCTTATTAAGAAACATTATAAAAGGAGAAATCAGTTATAGGTAAGGTAGAATGTGTGGTGGTTATTTGGCAGTTAGTATGTTATATTAAGTGTTGGTATATCAAGTGTTGGCAGTTTCTTTTATTTGGGTGGCAGTTGTTATGTTTCATAATTGTCATAACTGTTTTTGGGACAATTATGGGGAAAGAGAGAAAAGGAAAGGAAGGAAGGAGGGTAGGGGATTAGAGTTTAATTATAGGAAGTGGGAGGGAGAGACCAAGCTTTCGAATCTTGGCTGTTACTGTAACGGTTGTATTGCAAATTTCCATTCCTATTGAATAATAATTCCTAGTTCTGGTGTGCCTAACCAAAATTGGTTCTATTTCTAACTTATTAAAATTGTCATATCAGTTGGTCTCTATCAGTTGCCTGCATCAACAAGAATGATAGAAAAAACAGTAGGTACAAAACATTCAAGACTGATTCTTGATTGACTATATTACTAACAAGAACTGTTTCTGCCAATGTGGTAGAAGACAAGGAGTTCCCTGATTTTAACCTTGAGAACAAGGTGAAACTCTAAGAGGGGGTAATGATAAGTTTGGTATTGTGTACAGGAGAAGTAAGAAACCAAACAGTTAATACAGTTATAATTTTATAACTGAAACAAACATTATATATAGGGTATATTTGAATTGCAGTTAGAAAAGTTAAGTTTAGTCGAATAAAACAAAAAATCCCATTCAACTGAAAAGCTTTATGGTGTTACTTTGAGAGCAACCTACGTTTGGTGTCAATCAAATAGAAAAAATTTGCCAAATATCATTGTGTAACTTTCAATACAAAGTAAATTTGGATTTGGACTCCCAAACGTAAAACCAATCATACACATAGTCTCATAGGTGTAGGAGAGGGGGTCTGGTCTGTCTTTGTGGGTTAGGAAGGGCTAAGGAGAGTGAAGTCTCTCAAACACCTCATTACTGTCTGTTGTAACACACATTCTTGTTCTTGTTTCTAATTCCTTATCACATTGGTAAATAACTAGAGTCCAATAGAAATAAAAGTGTCCTTTCCGTATATCAGCTCTATCACATTCCAACATTTAAGACCACCAGTTAAGGGTGGAGCATAAATATGACTGTTAGCAGTGAGGAACTAACTCAGATGAACAAGTAATACTTTAATTTAATTTCAATGGATAATAAGTTATTATTTCACTATGAAGTCAACATGTATTTACATTTTGAATCATTCCTGCACACAAACTGACGATCAAACATAGAATGGAATTTGAAGTAAAAATTATCTATGACTAAAGGAAAATCAGAAGTGCTGAGAATAACACATCAGTATAGGTTCTGGGTCCATGAGAGGCAATTTATCAATAATGTACATAAGCAACCTATTTAAATTCTTCAGCTGCTCACGCAGATTCAAAGTCATCAGGTAAAAACCATTAGCGCTGAGGATAAGACATAAGCGAAGGATCTGACACAATCAGAGGCAACTTGTCAACATACGTAAATAGTCTTTTTAGGTTCTCCTTGTTTATTGAAGCCAAGTCTTTTATCTCATTGTTGTTCAAGTAGATCCAAAGGTCACCAGAATTTACTCTTTGAAGACTATCCCGACAGAAAGGGCAAGATTGAGATCTTGAATGCCTAAAAAATAATAAAACTTAATCCTTGAAATGTAAACAATGTGGTAGCAGTTTTTAATTATATATTACTATTATTTGCCTTCCAAAGAAAAATGTTTGAAGTTTGCGAAAGGTTTGGGAAAACAATGTGGGAACCATATCATAGTGTAACAGAAATTACAATGTGCTCACCAGTTCCTGTAGCATTTCATACACAAAGTGTGGTTGCAATTGGGCAAGACAACCTTGTTGTTCATCTCCATGCAAATACCGCATTCTTCTTCTCTCTCAATATCAATTTCAGATAGTTTTCCTTTTCTTACTATATCTTTGTTCATGTACTTTTTAGCAAATAAATCTTTTTGTTTTCTTTCTTCTACATCAGTGATTCCTCTGTGGAGTTGAAGTAAAGAGGGAAAGATCACACCTGTTGTTAAAGAGTGCAAGTAAAAACAATTATATCTGGAGTTTGAGCCACTTTTCTAAAGGAAAACAAAACCATCCAAGTGTTTCTTAAAGATATGACATGATTTCAAATTAGACTTTTCTTTTCAGGTTAAAAAGGAGTTTTACTTCCTGGTGAGGGGAAGGGATGACAAAAATCAGTCAATCTTGAATTCAATCCCAAGGACAGACATTGTGAGGGGACTTTGTGCAACATAGGCTAAAGCTCTCTGACCAAAATTCACTTACCATAGAAATCCTTCAGACTGGTTTTTCTCTCATAAATGGACATGGTTGTCTTCCCATCCTCATATACCTGGGACAATTTCATCACTTTATTACATGCTTCAACAAAAAATGGAAGCATTGGTCAAGACTATTATATTTTAATGTGGATTACAAGTTTAAGGGGTAGGAATTTCACCTTGTATATGAGAACTCTAAGCAATCCCAAGGCTCCAGCAAGATGACAGTCAGTCCACTGAACCAGAAAAAGAAAGAATTGAGCAGCTGGACTATAAGACAATCTCATCTGTAAGCAGGCTCCATCACTTTCTCTTGGATAATCAGAAGCACTGTGCAGAAACAAGGTTGCTTAATAATGAATAGGTTAAAAACAAATACGTAAAAAATCTATTTTCTAAGAAAAGAAAAATATTATTGAAAAGAGAACATTAACATCTAACACACCCAATTCATGCCCGAACTCCACACTCATAGTAGCTAAATGAAGGATCCATCTTGAATCCCCACGTAAATTTATCTCATTTTAGTGAGTCACAAGAACAAGTCTCACACATTAGTGTTCTTAACAGAAATTGATGTCTTCAACAGAAAAATAGAACTATAATTGAAAGTTAAAATTGAAAACAGCAACTTAGAGAGCCTATACAAAAGCATGCGTAACAGTGTAAGCTCATTTGTTTAGAAAAAGTGAAAGGCAATGTACGCTTGAATTTTGTATAGAAAGCACATTAACAGCTGGAAAACAATAAAATAATGGAGATGCACCTGAAATCTTAATGGGGGGCAATGTATCCTTGAATTTTGGCCAAAAGCACCAACCGATGCTTTGCAAAACTTTGGGGCCATGTTTGGAAACACTAGTTTAGAAACTAGCTTTTAAGTTTTTGACTTATAAGCTAGCGAATAGCTGATCGGTTATAAAGTTTGAATTGATAAATGTATATTATGGTGCAATTGTAATTTTAGACTTTTAAAAATAATTAAATTTTTATTAAACTTTTCAGTATTTTTATCTCATTTTTTAGAAATTATATATATTTTTCCAATGTGGAGAAATAATTTTATTCACACTAATTGGCACAATAAGTATTAACTATTTTTTTTTAAATATAAATTTATTTTAACTTGAACTACATAAAAATTTAAAAAATACTACAACAAATATTAAAATTAGTAGACTAAGCATAAAATATTTTAAACTTTGACAACATCCTATTAGAAATATACACGACAATTCCTAAACGATAGAAAAATATATTAAAATATAAAATATAGTAATAAAAAATTTAAATAAATTACAAACTGCTAATTTATAAATTACAAACTCTTGAGATAAAATACATTTAAAATGTTTTACCAAATATTTTTGAATTACTTAAACTAGTTTATTAGCTATTTGGATAATATCTTACTTTACCTTATCAAACACAATTTCTTGTTAACACCGTCAAAGAAAAAAAATAATGAAATGACACAACACTTAAATGGACGTGCGTGGCCAGTTTTCAATTACGAAAATGACAAAAGCAGAACATACTTGATAAAGGAGTTGAAATAAATAAAGATATATAAAGCCAACCAAAGGAGCCTCCTTAGTACTTTTTATATACACAATATTCAACCGATTCCAAACTTTCCTTTCTTCACCCTCAGTAGGACTCAGTGTGAATTCTGTGCATAATGAACTTTCAACATTAGTTTAGCATTTGGTTGAAATTTAATTTAAATAATAAAAGTTTATTTAGTCCCGAAATTGCATCTCCGCGTTGTATTAGTATGTAATGTTGTTGGAAATTTAAACAACAAAACTGAACATCTTATAAAAAAAATTCATAAATTCATTGTATGATATAGATTAACATCATTAACGTTGTGTTTATCTGAAGAATTCTTTTTCAAGAATTTAAGTCACACAATAACTAAAGAAGAAACAGTTAGAACACTCTATTATTTTATCGTTTTAAAATTTTGAGTGGAAGACGATGCAATTCTTTATGCGAATTGTTCTCTGTCTACTAAATCCCTTCTAAAAACCCGTCAAAAACCATTATACTAACGCTAAAAGACCTCTAACACTATTTAGAGTAGGTTTTGTTTAAATATCTCAAATTAACTTTTCCTTTTCTATTTTATTTACATATCTTAAAAAATGAATTAATTTCAAGAACTCAAATGACATCTAAATATCTGACTTCTTTTTTCAAATTTCAAGAACTATATTTACGAAGGAAATACGTAAATGACACGCACACTTGCTATTTTCTCAAATTAGAACAAACCAGATTCCATACCTACACACCGACAAATCATTTCAAAAATTCTAAAAATAGAAGCAAAAAAAAAAGCACAAATTCCATATCTGACATCCAATTCGCAGGTTCGAATCCTCACTTCTCTTTGTTTTCAATTGGGACGTTATCCCCTAATATTTCCTAAAAAAACTATAATTTAAGAAAAAACTACAATTACCAACTCAACAGTCCCTAATTTCTGAAACTAATCAAAACCGAAACAGTTCAATTCCACAAACAAAAACAAAATCAAAATCAAAACCATTAGTAAATATTATTGCAGAGAGTGAAGGGTGAAGTGAATTACAGAGTATTCGCAAAGAGAATGTCGGCTTCAAGAGCTTTGAGGGAATCCTTGAAGGACTTTCGCATCTCTGATACGCTATCACTGTTCCTTCTTCTTCTTCTTCTTCTTCTTCACGAGAGAACAATTAACTCATTCGATGAGAAATAGCACGTGACGACGAAACACCTACTCAAAAACTTGAACCGGTTCCTGGGTTCCTCTTAGAGAACAAGTCGAAGAAGAATTTAACGGAAGCGAATTTAAGAGGAAGCGAGGGCGGAACGAGCGAAAGAGGAAAAAGGTTCGTGGGTCTGTGGGTTTTGGCTTGAAGCACACGTAATCGCTTTATATATATCTCATCTTCATCATTATTTTATTATTATCTGTGATTACCAAATTAAAAATCCTAGAGTTGAAGAGGATATGATTAGGGTTTAATCAAAGTATCGCAAACTGTCAGAAGATTTTTAATCACGCCGTTAATACAGATTATTTCGTATTGTTATGTGTTTACTTATAATTATTTTTAAGAAGATTAGATTACCTTTAACTCTCAATAAAATATTGACTGGAAAGTTAAACTTAACAAACTTAATTATGAAAAAAAAAATAAAGAATGAACCGAAAGTATTAAGATATTTATCTTAGAATTAAACAATTTTTTTTCTTTCTAAACGGGTCTGAAATTAGTAGTTTTTCTTGAATAAAGAAAGTATTAAACTATTTATGTTAGAATTAAACAATAAACAATTATTTTTCTTCCAAGACGGGTATGAAATTAATAGTTTTTCTTAAATACTTTTTACATCTAACGTTTAATAAAATGTATTCACACACACAAATACACATACTCAATCAATACAAGCGCAATTATCCTTAATTATAAAAAAAGGGTATTGATCTAAAATCCATGTGCTTACGAAAATAATTCATAAGTATGAAAATGTAAATTTGACACGCATAAAAATTTTCTTTGAGCTGCATAATGAAATGACGTTGAAATACAAAAACAAAAGTTAAATAGAATTGCAAATGATTAAAAAGAATTAGGGAAAATAATTTTAAAATTAATGGTTTTCTTACCACATAAAGAAAATTCGAACTAAGCCTATATTGAATTAATCTGCAATACATTGATAATTTGGAAAAAAATAAGATTATGTGAAATGTTTGAAAAAATAAAATATTAGAATTGGAGATTTGGTAGGAAATTAGGGAAGTGACACTATGATTGACGTGTTGGGTATTTAAGGGATAAATAAATGCGTCGCTGACATAGTGTTCAGTATAACCTTCCACATGGTTCTCTTTCTATTCTTCGCTCGGTGGAAAAAAGTTGTTTATTATGATAAAGAGCGGACACAAAAGTGGGCCATGTTCTTCACTGACCGAGTTACTACATTCATTAATCGATTAAAAATAAAACAGGAAAAATGAAAACAATAAAAACATAGTCCAGGTGTATATGATTTCACTACATCTGTTATATTCTACACAGTTCTAATAATAATAATAAATTATTATTATTATTATTATTATTATTATTATTATTATTATTATTATTATCCGTAGGTATATCTATGATTTTTAATTACAATCCATAAGATAGAATGTAAAATGAATTATAATTTTTTATTTTGAATAATGAAAGAAAAAACATTTGAAAGTAGAGATGAATACTTTTTTATTTTTAATTGAAAGTGATAATCAGAATTAGTTTTTAATTGAAGAGAAATATTAAAGACATTAATATTAGATAGTGTTGAATTGTGAATATTTATATATATATAATAATATATTACTTTTAATATTTATGAATCATTATAATTTGATTTTTTGTATTATTTATAATTTAAAATCATATATATATATATATATATATATATATATATATACTATTAAATATAATAGTTTTTAGTTAAAAATTGAACCAAACAAAGAAATAATAAAGATATTCACGCGTGTTAAATGATAGTCATTTATTATGAGATGAGATGGAAAGTTTTATTGTGAATATATATATATATATATATATATATATATATATATATATATATATAATAAAGTTTTAATCCACTATATTTAATTTTGATAAGGAGAGTTTTAAATTTCATGAATTTAACGTTTTAGATATAGACACCTCACTAAATAATTAATAATTGAATTTTTTATATTTGACTTTTAATATTGAAAAATTATTTGGCTTTTCAGATCATACTTCTATAAAAGTATTGTTTCATTCAAAAAGAAACAAATAGAGTGTGTTAAAATAGAGATAAGAGATACCATTTTATAAGATCAAAATTTTATATGTCACGTGTGTTTATTGATGAAATCTTAGTAGATTGAAAAGGACATAATAAAGTTTTACATGTTTCTCTGAAACACATGAACTATGTCATAGCATGTATGCTTATTGATAATGGAATGTAACGTTAAAGTTTGGATAAATTACCTTATGATAAGAACTTTTTATGAAAGTAAAAGAGAATTAACGGAAGAAATAGAGTTGTCGGTTCAAGTAGGGTCATGCACGTTTCAACTAAATTTTTAAGTAAGGGATATATTACCTGCATATAACTATTTATTGAAAAGAACTTGGATACACTCTACTGCTTCGATACTTTTTTCTTTACATTAAAAGTTGAAATTTGTAATAGAGGACAAAGTGGTTATAGTTTATGGAGAAGAAGATCTATTGGTGAGTGGACCATCATCTACATGTTACATTGAAGTTACATATAAGAGGCTTCAAAAACCTATTTTCAAGTTTTGGAAATTGCGAAGACTATTTAGATATGTTAAAGTGAGTCAATTCGACTTACACGGGTTGATTCATCACAAGTCGGGTTTAAAATTAGTGAACTCAACCCGGCTTACTTTCTGGTGAGCCAGAAATCTTACAACCCGGCTATAAAAAAAAATTAAAAAAAAATCATATTTGTAATTTTTTTTCTTCTCTTTTTTTATCTATTGCAGAATAATGCCTATAAAAAAATTGGTGATTTATGAGATGGATGCTACAACCGATCTAACATATGAGAGACATATTACATCATCTTATATTAGATCGGTTCTGGAACCGATTTAATACACGCACTAGAACCGATTTAATATCCACTTTTTGTACTAGTGTGAAAGGAGTTAGTTCTTTTGTAGCATGATCATATCTTCTCTAATTAAATATGATTGTATAAGATTATAAATGATTAGGTCCACTAGAAGCACATAGGAAATTTCAAACATTAGTTTTGTTATTAAATCATTTTGTCATGGGACTTACTATTTTCACCTTGGTACAAATTTTGGAACTTATTAACCAAATTATTGATGTGGAAATTAGTTTTTTTTAAATAGCATAGCTTTTTTATATTGTTTGTTTAGGTCCCAACCCATCTAATACGTTTAGTTATATACAAAAAAAAAAAAAATTCTCGAACCTGCCATTTGACCCTTCAGATTCAGAATCAGAAACACATCCACCATTAGATGGAAGCAGAAAAACATCATATTCTCTATCCACCTCCCTTACTTCCCTATTGTTCCATTTTTGCTTCACCTTTCTTGATGAGGACCCATATTCATCTGAACCCTAGGAAACCTGCAAGCAAATATTGTATATACACCAAAATGAGAGATTCACAACAGCAACCAAACTATTCACATCAAGAACAAAAAATAACAAACCTCAAAATAGCCACATAAACAAAATCCCAACATGGCCACCATCAAAGTAATAGAACCCATTTTTTACCCCCAAAACAATAAACCCACAGTCTGAAACGATAAAAGCATGAACTTTTGCCAAAGACAGTGGACCATTGAACGACGGCTACAACGTCAATGGTGTTGCGGGGGCGACGACGGAAACCCCTCAATGGCGACAACGCTTCAACGCCGCGACAACGCCGTTCTTGCTTCGACTGGGTGGTTCGTGGTGCAGCGACAATGGTGGTTCGATGCGTCGAGGTCGTGGTTCGTGGCATTGAGATCTGCAGCAGAGCAAAACAAAGATGATGAACAGTGGTGGATGCACGAAAAGAAAGAAAATGCAGAGCAAAACAGGGAAGAGGAGCAGTGGTGGATGCACAGTGAAACGCGTAAAAGAAAGAAAATAAAGAGTTTCGCAGATTTGAGGAAAAATATTAGATCGGTTGTTAACATAACTGATTTAATATATGGAAAACTGATAACTTTTTTTGATTTAAAAAAGTTATATTAGATCGGTTTCTCATAACCGATCTAATATAATTCACATTATTTTTAAAATTGCCACCGCACCTTTTGTTAGATCGGTTCCTCTACAACCGATTTAATATGCTGATCTAATATCTCTTTTTTGTACTAGTGTCACTGTCCTGCATGTTCAATTTGAAGCCTTCCAAATTGACTATGTCCCTGCTTTTATAAAAGATAAACCAAATAATAGAGGTTTTAGCCCAAGTCATCAAAACCACTTGCATAATGATGATAAAAAGAACAAAGAATATGAAAAATATAACACTCTAACAACATCTTAGTATCTTACTGCCACTTATAACAAATTAGATGATAGCATAGCAAGGATCCAACTTTGTAGTCAAAACAAAAAAAGGTAATTAAAAATAAAGTCTCACTATTGAAACCTTTGCATCATCAATTTTAAAACTTATTTAAGTAGTATTGAGCATATACGAATGGTGACATATTACGAGCCCATCACAGTTATTTTAAATATAATAAGGATCCCAACAACAAGAACCTGAATATATATGAGATTCAAGTTCCAACATGGCATACAATAATCATGATTTACTGCACTCAACATAAATAAGTTGTCAAAATCATGTGCATATGAATCTCAGAAACATTTTAAAATTTCAACGTTTACTCTTCTCTAACAAGCTTGAAAGCAAAACATCAAACATAACCCCCAACAAACCTAAGCAACCATAATTCCCTAATAAACCATAGAAAAATCATTCATAATCAGTCCCAAAAGTACTTATACACAATTTAGTAACAAAAGCCAGGATAAGAAACCCCAATCATACCTTCAATTTCAGTTTCTTAGCATGTTTAGAAGTATGTCTTTGAGAAAGCTCCCTGCTTTGTTGATCTTGTCAAAATTCTAATAAATTTCCTTTAGCATCCATACATAGTTTTCTAACCCAAAATGCAAATGATCCTTGAGAGTGAATGAAATGACGAACATCAACGATGTATGAAAACAATGGAGGGAGATAGGCAAAAAAAGGAACAACACTGCGGAGAAAACACGAGCACGAAGAAAAAAATGAACAGTAACAACACAAAGAAAAACAAGCCTAAACCTCTTGAATGCTCAGGTGATCATACACATTAAAATTTCTACAACTTGACAAACCACCCAATTTGAGTCAATGAGGGGAATGCAGAGCTCATAACTCTCAAATTGCTAAAGACATATAAGGGACAAGGAAAAGCCTAGGGAAAATTTCAAGAGGAAAAACAAACAAAATCACCCGTAGGAGTTCAATAAAGTGAAATTGACCTATAGAAAGGAAAGTCGCCTCAGATGTTGACCACCATCGAATGGACAACAACGTCAACCACCGTTGCCGTAGAGGAGTGAACAACCACCACCGATGGGCACCACCGAATGACCACCATTGCCTTTTTTGGGTTAGTAGCTTGCAATCAACCAAATGAGTGACACCAATATCGACCACCACCGAATGGGCCACACCAACTTACACCACCGTCGTCGCAAAACGACCGACTAACACCTATGAGCACCACCACGACGAACATAAATGAAAGAGAAGGGAACCGCGAGTGGATAGATGCACGTCAAAAATGAGAATGAGAAGATGATTAGGGATAACATTTTCTGATTTGAATATTAACTTAACTTTAAAACAATTAATTTTATTAAATTAGGGTTTTTTTAATATAGGTGGGTTAGTGGGTTAGCTCACTATAACCCGGCTCGAACCCGCATAGCCCGTGGGTTAAGTGAGCTCAACCCGTTTTGACCCATAACCATAAAAAAATTTATTTTTCTAACTCGACCCGGCTCGAATCCGTGGTGAGCCGGGTTGACTCATGGGTTCCGGCTCACATTGACATCTCTACTTGATAAAAACTCATTTTAGGTTTAGCAATATATGGTGTGATGGTGATTAAGCAAATACAATGAAGATTCTCACTAGACATTAATCCAAGGCTCAAAGAGAAGAATAGAATGTCACTTAAACAAGAAAAAAAAAGTACACAAATACATGTTACACGAGAATTGAAAATACATAATAGTAGAATAAAAGATGAACAAAGATGGAAGCCAAGAGAGGGGATGAGGATGCAAAGGTAGCACGCAACTTAGGGGGGCACTAAGGTTGACCAACCTAAGATAAGTGGGGATGCTACCACTTGAGTTCTAGTTTCAAGATAAGACTAGAGGAAGAAGACACTCTAAGAAGAGAGTTCTCTCACAAGGTGGTCAAATATAAGTATATAACTTCAAAATATTCAACCCATTTTAAGAGTCTTTAAGAGCCCCTTATGTAGTTGAGGGTGAGAGGTCTCTTACCAATAATACAAAGCTAAAGGATGTACACATAAAAAGACTAATTAACCTTCTAAAAACTAGGTCTAAAGGAGGTTTCTTGAAAAGGAGAGAACCCTAGCTTAGTCTTTAAGCCTCTCATGTGCGCCCTTGACCTTCTAGAAGAAAATGTCAACTCTAAGCTCTTGCTCTCTCCAAATATACACCCTTCATTTGTGGTCCCAAGGTTAACACTCTCATATACTCCATGTAGTGCAATCCTTTTCCTTATTGGCATAAGCTTACCCTACAAAACAAATAACCAAAGAATCAACATGTCAACTTAAGTCAAGTCAACTAAGGTCAACCAAAGTCAAGTCAGCAAAAGTCAACTTTAGGAAAGTCAACATAATGAAATGGAAAACAAAGATAAAGAAGAAGGTTCTCTAAGGCTTCATGGTGAGTCATTGACTCGTGACTACTTATGTTTAGTCATTTCCTATAAACCCTTACCTATTAGGTGTATCTTTGATGACGACAAAAGTCTTATTAAAAGAAGGATATAAGTGTAGGAATGGACTAGGCAAGAGTAGTTAGGGATCACTATTCCCATTGGAGGTTATTGAGAATAAAAACATATATGGTATGGGATATAAGGCCATAAAAAATGATAAAAAGAGAGGTTGGCTAAAGAGAAAAGAGAGCGGAGTTGGACTCATCTTGAAGGTCCTCTATGGCTTCATGGTGAGTCATGGACTCATCACTACTTAAGTTTAATAATTTCCTATAAACCTTTCCCTATCACAGGCATCTTTGATTACAATAAAAGTCTTATTAAAAAAAGGATATAAGTATGGGGGTGGACTAGGCAAAAGTGGTCAGGGATCAATATTCCCATTGGAGGTTATTGAGAATAAAAGCATATATGGTATGGGATATGAGGTCATAAAAATGACAAAAGAGAGACTGGCTAAAGAGAAAAGAGGGCGACGTTGGGCTCTTCTTAAAGGTTGTGAACCGAGGAAAGGAAGGATCCTTGTATGTGACATAAATTAAATTTTTTGGAGCTCTGGATTGATAAACATTGATCAAGTAGCAACAATTGAGGAAAAGCTCAAGATGAGAAGTTTAAACTTTATGCATTCTTGTCCTTTAAATTTGCAACTCAACAATCAAAAGACCGTGGATGTGCCCATGATGTTTAATTGGGTTGAAATGTAATATGTTATAGTTAATACTTTTGTTTTTATTGAATGTTTTAGGAATTATTTCTATACGAGCTTATGCTATTTTACTTTTTGCTCGTTGTGACATTAATAAATTTTGTTATCATTTCAGCATCAACTTTATATTTTCCTTTCTTGTATTAGTCTATTTATTTCTTTTTATAAACTTGAACAATGTAAATTTGACAGTGTTTTTTTCTTGGAAATAACAATGTTGATATTCTTAAATTTGAGCACCCTATCGATAATATGTAAGATGATTATAAGAATGACTAAAAACCATTTCCTGAATTGGTGACATTAGTTGAATCGGAATAATACCCCTTTGTCTTCATTGAACACATCTCCTTTTCTAGTTGAGCTTGAATTGCATTTTAGATATTCACTTTATCTCATTCACTATTGCACTCCCACTGCATTTTTTTTTCAAGTTTTGGACTGGGCCTTTCTTTTTTATAACCTTTTCATACAACCGACAATTTTATTATTTGACAACACTTATTTTAACATGTATATCAATATTTTTATTTTAAATCAAAATTTTAAATTACAAAATTTCATAATAATATTGAATTATTAGTTATATCATGTTGACTCTCAGACTTGCTTAATAATTAAAATTTTCACTTTTCATAATATTTTAAAATAAAATTTAATTATCATGTTGAGTCTTGGACTTGTTTGATAACTATAATATTTTAAAAAGATCATTAATGATCATGTTGAGTCTCGAATTCACTTGGTAATTAAAATTTAATTCAAGACATTAAATATCACTAATTTCCATGTCAAGTCTCGTGATAATTAGAATTTTTGTTCAAAGTAAAAGTTTAAAAAAATATTAAATTTCAAAAATAAAAAATATATCAACTAACCAAAATCTCTTTTATATAAATATTTACAAGATTTACGTAACTTGATTTTCCATTGTAAATAAGAATATGTAAGAACAATTTCAATCCTTGTCGGCCACAAATAATATCTTCATTTTTTTTTAATATTTTGTGTTTGCTTGTTTTGTTTAATTATTGATGAAAAAAATATTTGAAATTTTTCTTAATTTTGCACACCTAATTAATGTTAGGATTAGATGTTGGAAACCCCATTAAGCGAGTCTAAGATTAAATAGGTTTTGATGATAATGAAACGTATAATGAAGTAAACAAAGATATCGTTAAAATAACTCATAAGCGGCTCTATTCTATGGCCAAGATTTGACACTTAATTTGCAACAAGATTCTTATACCTATCAACACCCAATTTTGTTTGGGTAAATAAATTTGTTCTAAAAAAAATAAAAAATATATGTTTTTTATTAATGATAGAAAAAAAAGGAGTAAAAAGAAAAAAATATAAGAATTTTTCTTTAAACTTTCTAGCATTAAAAGAAGAAAGAAGGAAGAGTCCAATTTGTTTTTAATTGTCACACCCTTTACATGAGCCCAAATATTTTATACATATCTTCACCCCCACTATTTACTATTTACACTCCTCACATAACATGTCAGAAAATGATATTTTAAAATGGGTTAAAAATGGTTTTGGTCGGTCCTTAACTTTCCGTGAATTTTAGAATTAGTCAATTTCAAAACTTTGGACCAATTTAGTCCTTCATCTTTCAAAATACGTGGTTTTAGTCCTTTTAATCAAATTTTGTTAAGTTTATTCGTCATTTCAAGCGCATTCCATAATAGTATTTGAGTTAACATTAAAGGAAAAATGTGTCAAACAATATAAACAACTTAAGTGCAATCCTGAAATGCATATGAAACATCAAATAAACCTAACAAAATCTGATTAAAAGGAATAAATCCACGTATTTCGAAAGATGAAGACTAAATTGGCCTAAAGTTTCGAAATAGACTAATTCCAAAATTCACTGAAAGTTAAGGGACAAAAAACATATTTAACCCTTTTAAAATCTATGTTTTTTAGAGAAGGGTACGATTTTAATAATTAGAAGAAAATATTCCTAGTAATAATATTTTGTAGGGAAGGGTACAATTTTAATAATTAGAAGCAAATATTCCCGGTAATAATGTTTTTTAGAGAAAGGTACGATTTTAATAAGTAGAAGCAAATATTCCTAGTAGTAATTAGAATCAATTATATGAATATTATGTTATGATTTGATTTACATAATATGTTGCATCAACATCTTTATGTACCGGAAAATATACGATTCTAATAATAATTACAGACAATATTTTTTTAATAATTATAATCAATGCCCTAGATATTATGCGACGATTTAATTTCTATAATATGTTTCATCGGGACCAATTCCTTTCTCATATATTTCCTTATAATTAAATACTAGGATTTTAGTGGTATCCCAAGTTGTCTATATAGGCACAATATCTCTCCAATGCAAGACAGAGAAAAAAAATTTGATACTTTTTTTTTCTATTACTAGAGCACACAAGCAAAGGGGATCACTTCACTATCCTCTTAATTGGGATTTTCTCTATTCGTTGCCTTGACAAGTAAGTTATTTTTTGCTCTTAATGTTGTTCACGTATGGGTGAGAATAATAAAATTAATGGGTTGTGAATCTTGACTCTATTACTCTGTTATAATATCAAGTGTATGATTGATTGACCCGTTATATGGCTAAATGCGTTTGGGGTTTGGATGTTAGGTGTGTCAAGTTTATAAAGAGGGGGTTTCACTGGGGAGAACAACACCAATGAGATCTGAGCCTAACCACATAAGACACTGACACCACTCTCAACCCAAAACCTTAAGGCGATGGGTTTATGGGTCTTGATTCTTATATAGTGCTCTACTTTCTCATTTCTGGTCAATGTGGGACTTAGACTCACACTTGGATTCCTAACAATCTCCCCCTCAAGGGTGAGTCCCTTCAACCACATTGGTACACTCCCCCTCCAGCGGAAGCTGCCCAACCACGAGTACTCCTTTTCTGTCCTTTTTTGAACCGCCGTTATTCTTAACGAGTCACGCTTTACCTGACCAACACTGTCAGGAAGACTTTCGATACTAGGACCATACTGCACTCGTCTGAGCCGGCTCTGATACCACTTGTTAGGAACAAGGCAATAAAGGAAAGAATAAAGGAGAGAAAAATAGACACAGAGAATTTAACGTGGTTCGGCTACAATGTGTATGCCTACGTCCACGACTACACTAGGAAGTATTTGTATTTTTT
>Ga0214543_1006481_pt1 | contig 20792 bp, 9 predicted proteins | sample CNSS2metaG_FD_160094 | JGI IMG/M metagenome (GOLD analysis project Ga0214543, IMG submission 160094) | Root nodule microbial communities from cowpea collected in UCLA plant growth center, Los Angeles, California, USA - CNSS2 | ecosystem: Host-associated > Plants > Roots > Nodule | place: USA...
TGTCGCACCGAAGGAGACCGCGAACCCTAATACATTGATTCAATGATTTTCGCTTCCTCCTCGAACCCTAATTTGTTCAATACTAATCCCCAAATTCTTCCTCGAATATATATATAACTTTCCTCTTCGCACCAGATTTTCGCCTCTTCCACGAACCCTAATTTCGCTTCTTCAATTTACCACTGACTTTAATTTCTCTTTCTGAACTGTCCACATAAGCTGATTTCCCTACGTGACACGTCATGTAAAATTGCCACAGTATCACATCAAATCACTCTGCCGTTAATTTTTTTAACGCTGTTAACACACAGGACTGAATTGAACCTCCTACACAAACTAAGAGACTAAATTGAACCCCGAAAAAAAAAGAGGACCAAAATGAACCTCGGATATAAAGTAGAGGATGAAAAGTCTAATTAAGCCAATAATTTTTAATTAAACATTGTGAATGAAAGCCTGTGAATAGATCCAACCTGTTAATTTGATTAAAAGATTCATGTTCGAATAAATGGATTAATTTCCAAACCCGTTTCCAATTCTAAAAAATCCGTGAATAAACGAACTAGTCCTTGAATCAAATAATAATATGAAAAATATTTATTAAAATTAAAATTTTATACGTATAATACTAGAAAAAAAGTATTTTTTCCTTACATGTTTGAAGCTAAAATTAATAAACTAAAATATGCATAGATTTATAACATTAGAGTTCAATATTTTCGGCTAATAGAGTCTCAAAAGAGTCCACAATCAAAGCTGACATAGATCGGTCACCAAATAAAATCAGAATTAAATAAAAATTTCAATACCAACTTTATTATAATATCAAATCAAAATGATTTAGTAACCAAAGCAGCTCAATGAATAACCCAAAAAAAGAAATTCAACGATTAGATGCGAGAAAAGGAAACGGAGGGCCAACCTCCACTTGTCACGGTGGCGGCGGAAGCCTGAACTAGTCGAGGTGGCGGCATGGCGCGAGAGGAAGGACGAGGTGCCGGGAACAGAAGATGGATGGTGAACAATAAAAAGAAAGAGCAAAAAAGAAAAAAAGAAGAGAAGCGCGAATCAACGCAAGTTTCTTTTAGGGTTAGGTTTAGGTAAGTTTTACCCGAACTCGTGGTTAAATCCGAGAACCCACGGATTAAACCCGTTAACCCGTGGAATTAATTTTACTACGGTCTTACACACGTTTTAAAATTGGATCCTGTGGATATGACAAATGGGCTTAATTTTTACCTATTGTTTTAACATGATTTTAAAACATAACATCCGCGGGCCAAACGGATATGCCGAGGACCCGAGCCCGTTTACCCACCCATAAAGAATACGACCCCACTCTGCAGAGTTGGATCTATTCCTCAGATTGTGTTTTCTCCTCCTTCACCTTCGCCTTCACCTTCAACTCTCTCTCTTCTCTCTCACCCACAGGTATCTCTCTCTGTGCTACGAATATTCTCGTCACATGCATTCTTTGTTTTCTTTCTTCTGCTTGTTTCTTCCATTTTAACTTTGAGATGTGTAGGTAAAAACAATGGCGGGAAAAGGAGGGAAGGGGCTTCTTGCAGCGAAAACCACGGCAGCCAACAAGGACAAAGACAAAGACAAGAAGCGACCTATTTCTCGCTCATCTCGTGCAGGAATCCAGGTTTTCCCCCCTTTTCCTTGTTCTCTTTGTTATTTAAAGTCTTTTACTTTCTCTATTTTCAATTTTGAAACCTTCGTCACTCTGTTTCTTCCCTCTTTGTTTACTTTTGTTTTTTGCGTTAAAGAACACTGGGTAGGGTTGATAGATGTGAAATTTTCCGATTCACCCACATGCAGTTTAACTATTAAGTATGACCATGCTTATGGAAGATTTTATACAAAAGGTTTACGCACCATATATGTATATACATTCAAAATATATGTACTTTTGTTTATGTCAGACCATGGATTTGTTGCTTTAGTTGCTAGGTATTTGTCCTTTGTATGACTGTATAGGTTTTGTTTTTGAGTGAATAATCTATCCGTTCATGTTCACTCGTTCATACACATACATAAAGTGTCAGGGTTAGATTTATCTGAAGTGTTGTTAAAGTTTTAAAGTTTGTACATTAACAGATCTAAAAATCATACTTATTATGACATTTGATTAGTTGAAAATGCAATTTTTTCATACTAAGCGTGTGTACCCATATGTGTTTTTATATATTTTTGTAACTCTTTTATGTGTTTGGAAATATAGTTTCCTGTGGGTCGTATCCATAGACAGCTGAAACAAAGGGTCCAGGCCAATGGACGTGTTGGGGCAACTGCTGCAGTATACTTGGCCTCAATTCTTGAGTATCTGACTGCTGAGGTTCTTGAACTGGCTGGGAATGCAAGTAAGGATCTTAAGGTGAAGAGGATAACACCAAGGCATTTGCAACTGGCTATCAGGGGAGATGAGGAGCTGGATACCCTTATCAAAGGGACCATTGCTGGTGGTGGTGTCATTCCTCACATTCACAAGTCCTTGATCAACAAAACCGTAAAGGATTAAGCCTTGTGCCTCCTCCTTTGCATGTTACCCTGTACTGAAACTAGGATGTGTTTATTGTGAATTCATCACATTAGGCTAGTATTATTTCTTCAATAGTTTTAGAACTGAGGTGGTAGTGTGTAAATGGTTTGCTAGACAATGCTTTCTTTAACTGTTTTAGCTTGTTTGTGTTAGTGCTTTAACCATTTGCTGGACAACTTGCTTTTAGATACAATCTGTGATTTGTTGTCTCTGTTGGCCGATTCACCCCTTTAGTTGTGTTTTGAAACTTGTTCTAGGATGGAAGAAGTGTTTAAGGCTACGAAAGTTTTAATTCTGTTTTTTCTGAAATCATCTTCAAAATACGAAATCAAACTTGCTATTAGTGCATTAGACAAAACCAGGCAGCTACTTTTATACTGTCGATGATTTGGTTTTTCTACGAAAAAGGACGTTTACACTGAAATAAAATAATATTTGTGACTGAACACTGCGTCCTGGATATTTGATTTGTCTAATAACTAGCATATACTTTAAAAAAAAGATGGATTTGTTCTAAAACATTCATGCAATTCTGTAATGGTATGGATAAGATGAGGATTGTTCTGGTGTTTAGCAGAGGAACTTAGTTTCCAAAACCCAGGGTATTCTACCCGCATTCGTAAATATTTCCCACTATTCTTTGGGTCAAAATCTTCAGGTATTCAAATACTAGAAAAGTTTAGTACTGAGACATACATTGTATTGATGAGTAAAATATTGTTAAACTTTATATAGAGATTATCAATGGCAACCTTTAATCTGTTGTCCATTGAACTGCTTGTTTGGTGAGTATTGTATCATGTTTGTGTGCAAATAAGAGGTATTAGGTTTGTGTGTGCTAAGAAACTTTCCCACCGAGCAGGTTCCATCTTACACTATTCAAAATAGAAAAAAAAAAAATGGTCTGTCAAATAAAAAGGAAGTATATTAAAAACTAAAATGTAAAAGAAAGATATATCTTAAATTGTGATACTGCCATAGAATTGTTTATATAACATTTGAACTCAAATTTAATTTAGACACGTTCATAGGAGCAATATGTTTTGATTAGTTATGTTTTAGACTATTGACTTTTGCTACAAAACAAGATGTTGAATTAACTTGGTTTGAGGCACATCGGATTATTTTATTTCTTGAAGACTTGAAATCTTTAATTAAATTAATAGTTAGTATTATCATATGAATGATAATAATGTTGGATTTGGGTTTTGATGTAAGTAAAAATTTCTGAGATATTTTTGAGTATAAGAACTAATTTGAAGTGAGTGGAACATTTCGAGGACTATAGATGACCTGTGTGTTTAATTGGTGTAGTTCAGTTAGTGAGAATGAAAAGACACTCAATAAGAATGGTTTCATTCCAATTTCTCTACCCTGTTCCTCATCCCTTTCTTTGAACCTATTAGGGTCATTCAAAGTTCCCACTAGGAAACAATTCCACTGAACTTACAAGGTGAGCCATGAGTAATGGCTTGCTAAAAGAATCCAAAACAAATTGGCAACATGCTGAGATTTGAATCTTGTCCTTCAAAGGTGAGTGTTGACCACCAAAATAATAGGTATTAACTAAATCAAATTGCCAACATGTTAAGAATTAAATCTTCTCCAAACTGTACTTCTAATGATCACCCTCCACTAAACTAAAGTACGCTATTTATTGTTACTCAAATATGAGAAATACATTTTTTAATGCTTTTCTAGCATGTTATTATTAAAAAGACCACTGGATTATTATCAAGCTTATAATAACCGTGTTATTATCGAAAGACATCTTCCTCTCACACAATAAAAGAAGATTTTGTTTTGAATGAAAAAAAAAAGTGATAGAATACATGATGTAAAATTGAATTTATATATGTAGTAAATTTATGTGATATATTTAAAAGGTAAAAGTTTCACTTGTATGAGCAAACTCATTATAAACTTTTATATATTAACATGTATCATTATAAATGTTTATATATTAACATGTATACTGTATCTTTAAGTTTGTATAAATAGTTATGGAGTTTGTACAGAGACGGAAGTTTGGTAGTAGTAATTCGGTCTTATCCAAATTATTGATGGATTTTTCTGTTGGTAATTGTATTATATGTATCCGGTGCATACTTCTTTATTTTCTGCATCCAAACAAAACCTGTCAATAATATACACAATACCAAATAAAAATGATAGATTATAAATTACTGAACTAATAATATTATATAACACTACAAAAAACAATGTAAATTCTGACAGTTATTTTCGTAAAATGCGGCGGTTTCAAAAACCGCCATAATTTACGTCGCCACAAAGTAAAATGTGACAGTTTTAGTCGAACCGCCGCAACAATCGCCATATATTACATTGTAAAAAGTGGCAGTTTTCTGAGGTAAATTACGACAGTTAAAACCGCCATATTTGTTTGAACAGAAATTAAACATCGAAAATAATGACTTTCATAAACGTCACAACTTACATTATATTATGGCGTTTATAACTGTCGCTGTTGTTATTATCAAATATTTTGTCAGAACCATGATCAAAAGCAAAATCCAGAAAAATGTTCAACCCATTTACATATGCAATGGTGTTTCGGAGTTTAGAAATCCACGATTTATCTATTGACATGATTATAAAAAAAAAAGAAAAAAAAATTAATTACTCATCAAGGGAATCATACAAGGGAGAGAGTGGTTAGAAGAAGATTGTGAGTGACAATGGTGACCTTGCGAACCTCTATGGCATAAATAGGCATGCTACTTATCCTATAGTCTAAGTATGTTCATTTCTTAGTCAAAATCTCTCAACTAAGATTATGAAAGACTTACAACATACAAGTAAAACAACAAAATGATACTCATGCAGCTTGTAAAGGTTTTTAAAGATAGCAAATAACGCGTTCAAGATTAGGTGGCAAAAGTTTTTAAAGACAATAAACAATGTAGTTTTTAAAGGCTAAAATGAAAAATTGTTAGGTGGTTCAAGACCATCACGATCTACATTAGAATTTAAATAACACATGATTAAGTATTATAGTTTCTTTCTAATAAATTGTAAAATTTGAATGTATTATATAAAAATAGGTTGGATTAGGAATACAAGTGCTTAGCATTTTACTTGGTGGTTCAAGACCATCATGATCTAAATTAGTTTTTAAATAACACATGATTACATATTATAATTTCTTTCTAATAAATTGTACAATTTGAATGTATTATATAAATATAGGTTGTATTGGGAATATGGGTGGTTAGCGTTTTACTTGATAATTTCACCAAAACGAGACATACTAGCATCCTTCATTGATAGAAGATGTTATAGTCAGATAAATCATCTCTGCACCTAAAATCATTTAGTTACATGTAATTTGTAATGGGTTGGATGCAATTGAAAAAAGATGAAATTGATAGAAGAAGTAATAGTGGAAGATTAAAAAAAATAAAAACAAAGAGAAATATACCCCAATATGCCAATATCCTCTTTGGCATCTCTCCATACATCGTCAACATCACTTTCCTTGCTACTGAGACAGTGAAACAACACAAATTGAATTAGAAAAACAGAACTGGAGTAGCTTGGGAGAAAGGAAGACCAAAGTGGGTTGAGAGAGAGGAAGACCAGATTACTCACTGACTTTGAAGACACAAATTAGAATCACCACTCTCTTCTTCGAAACAATGGGTTTAACTCCAAAATACTCGCAGACTAACGATTAAGCCCAAAATACTCCAAAATGATGGGTTTTGCCTTTAATCCCAAATGATGAAGCTCTAAAGGGCAATACCTTTGTGTTCAACTCCAGATTGAGCGACAACTCCAAGATGCTAACCTACCACCACACAAACATCAAAACGCACCTCCAAAATGAAAACCCTAAATCATTTTTTTTGTTTATCTTACCAATACTGGACGAAGCCAAAAATTGGTTGAACTAGGATGCCGAAGAATGTCGAACATGATTTGAGAATCTGAAGAGAAGTCGAAATGCGGGAAAGTCGAAATGAAGGAGACGTCGAAATGTGAGAATGTCAAAATGTGGGAATGCTTTATTGAAAACTAAGAAGGAATAAAAAAACTAAAAGGGAATCAGTGCCCGAGAAGCTAATTTATTAAAAGACGTCAGTTCAAACTGCCATATTTTACATGTAAAATATGACAGTTTTCAACATTAATAAAATGGTGGTTAAAATTGCCATATTTTACATGTAAAATATGGCAGTTCAATAAATGTCATATTTTATTGTAAAAAGTGGCGGTTTTAAATAACCGCCACATTAAAACTGTCACAATGTACATGATTTTTTGTAGTGTAATAAAAACTCCTATATAATGAAAAGTCCCACACAATGAAAACTTCTAATAGTAAAAATTTCTAATAATAAAAACTCCTAACAATGTCCTAATAATGAAAAATACTATATAATGAAAACTCCTAATAGTGAAAACTCCTAAGAACTAAAACTCCTAATTCACATGAAAACTCCTACAGGGACTTAAATAATACCACCTAAGACTTCAATACTACTTAAGACCTTGAATGAGTTTGGTATTGGTAAACCACTCTACCAATCCCAAACACATTCGTTGTCTTACTTTCCCCAATCTTGACTACTAAGAACTCAAATCACGAGTTCTTAACATGCAAGTACCTATCATGACGTGAAAAAAGTAATTAAGACCTCTTAATCTGCACATAAACAAAAAGGAATATGTTTTTGGATGTTTGCTAAGGATCAAACAACAAAAGAAGAACTCAATACAAGAAGAAACACACATGTGTAATTCAATTTTCATGCTTCTAACATAGGAAAAGTGTAAAAATTTTAGGACTACTTCTACCCAAGTAAAGTATGCAAAGATCAACACAAGAAATGATAGAAGAAACTTATCTCTTAAATGCCTCCCAAACAAGCTCCCAAAAAGCTCCTCAACCTAGGTGCAGGATGCAAATTCTAGTAACATAAACTCATGAATATCTAACTAGTGACAACAGCTCGAGGCAGAAAGACATAAATAATAATATAAAATACTCTTTAGCAACAAACCAATGTTTTATCTAAACCTTTGTATTAACAATATGAACTATAAAAATACCGAGTCTACATATTTCAAATGTAATACCAATCATATAACTAATATTTCATTGGTAGTATACAAAATATTTTTGGCATTATTATTCTCTGAATGAATAATATGTAACGAAATCAAACTTATGGGCATAACGGTTTAGGTTACCTTTTTTGGAATATTCCTATCAGTTGTATCAATATCAACGTGAAACCTTGTTTAATGGATTTGATCTTGCACCTATAAAATTGAAGTCCAAGAAAGTTAAATTATAAAGAAGGCCTTGAATTTCACATATCAAAATATATATAGCAGTACAAGTATTCTAACAATGGTTGAGTTCAAAAATAGAGAAGCTAACAATTGAGGTTTGAAAGCCTAAGTCTACTCTTCCAAACAAGTTTAATGGATGCAAAAGAAGGTATAATGGATGGAAGGTTGCAGATACTAAATGCAAGACTCAAAATGCAAGACTCATAACAATCATCATAAATTAAAAAAAAAAGGATAACCTCAACACACCATCCTCCAAAGTGGGGGAAGAATGTCATACCATCCTTGGCAGGACCAAATCGTCGTCATCGGGGGAATTCTGACTTATCCATGACGCCACCTTGTGTACTGGGACAACCTCGACGGTCTTTGCTCCCTACGACGATAAAGACCAACAACTGGGTGGTGAGGTGTTGCGAACCAATCACTTGGTTGAGAGCGCCATCGGAAAGTTCTATTAACTCGACCTAGGGGCGTTATCAGTACTTGTAACCACTCCCAACAATGCTAAAACCTCAGTCGAAGTTGGGTTTCTGAAGGCCATATTGAGACGGGCGAAGGTTGCGAAAATTGACACATTTGGAAGGAAGAAAGTGAGATGAATTTTGGGGAAATGGAGGATTTTGGGAAGATGAGAAAGGTCTAGACTTCTTGCAAAATTGAGAATAGAGAAAACATCTCCTTTGAATATCGAAAATTCATTTTAATTCTCTCACTCAATTATTGACCACTCACATTGTCAGTAAACAAACCGCAAAAACTTTATCAATAAGATTTATCGACAAATCATTAGTTCAAAATTATTTAAGTCATTAAGTGACAAAAATTTTCATTTGTAAATAAAATATCAAAGTTCATTGATAACTTTACTGACAAATTTTCATCATTTGATGAATTTCTATTTGTAAATTCATTACTTCTAGTAGTGTAAGTTTTTGTAATAAAAAATTTCATAGTCATAGTTAATTGTAGGGATGGCAATACGGGCCAGCCCGACCCGATTTGACCCACAATATGCGGGTTGGGCTAGCCCGCCTTACAGAGTAGATTCGGGTTCAAAAATCTGACCGCCCCGACCCGCTGTCTAACCCGCGGCCCGCAGACTGACCCGTTGAATTGGTGTGTTGCACTATCATCACATTCCAAATAAAAAATTTCAAGTCCAGAGAAGAGATGAGCGAGGCTGCACTTGAATCCGCAGAGGTCTGGTTCGACGGTGGAGGAGGGGTCTGCCTTTGACTAGAGGAGGATGCACCGCTCTGACGTTCGATAGTGGAGGAGGTGTCGTTGTCGTTCACTCACAAACGCACTGCTCCGCTGCATTCGATGGTGAGGGAGGTGCCACCGCTGTTGCGACGATTGTAGGACGCACCGATGCACCGCACTGCTGCAACAGGTGGAGGATGCACCCCGCTGCTACGAAGGGTGGAGGACGCATTGCGCTGCTGTTGCTTTGACAATGGAGGACGTGCTGCTTGGACGAGAGGAGTCGCCGGAGAGGAATGGTCGTGGTCGCTGGGGTCTATTTCAGGAGGCACAATGACAAGTTGCGTTTCCCTTTTCGCAAAGGGAGAAGAATAAAAATTAGAGTTTTGCGAAAGAGGGGAAAGTTCACTCATAGGCTGCCTCATTATTTCTCTTTTTCAATTTTGTTCACGGGCTGTCGAGCCAACCTTCCCCGCCCCGTGTTTAGTCCGTGCGGGCTAGTGCGGTCCAACGGGTTCAATATTCCAACCCGCCCCGCTTAGTCTGCCCCAAATTGCCATCACTAGTTAATTGTAAGAAGATAAAATACAAACAAAAAGGAAAATTATTCATAAAAAATATAAATTATAAAATAGTTATGGTTAAATAATAAGTTTTGAAAAATTAATTTATACATATAAGTTAATATTTTAGTTACAATATATATATATATATATATATATATATATATATATTTTTTTTTTTTTTTTTTTTTTTGGGGTAATTGTATAACATATTTTATATGCAATATGAAAACTATTTTCTGTAAATATTTGAACCAGAATGGCTTGTGAATTAAACACCTATGTTTTTGGACACGCAAGAAGCTTCCTTAAGAGAGAGTTCGGTTTGTCTGCTGCGTAAAATATTATTGAGTCTCTACTAGTTTAGTGCAACGATGTCGTTTCAGCTTTTTAAATTTAATAAAAGTTATTTAGTTTAAACATTTATTTAAACGTAGCGTTTTGTTTCACTTTTTTTAAAACTGATGTATTTAAACGACAGTGTTTTACTTCTCTATTTTCACTGCTGTAAAAGTCCTATTCGAATATACCAGTATCTTGCAATTGCTCTTCATGTTTAAAGTTTTGCGTTCAAGGTTTCAGGTATTGTTTTTCCTTCTTTTTTGCTTTTTTTTCCCAATACATTTAAATGTATAAATATATAATGGTCATGCCAGTGCAATCGTCACTTTTATCCAAACTTGGGGCACTCACTATCACTTTTATCCAAACTTGGGGCACTGTTTAATTTATATAGCGATTAATGTTTATACAATACATGTTGCAAAGTTGACCACACAAACACATCAAATTTCATAATAATAAAACATTCACTTAGTCATATCATACAAACAACTAATCATGAGTTACCTCAATAAAATTTTGGAATGATACAACATCTAAAGTAGTCTAACTAAATTCTACTTATTGCAGCCATCTTGAAACAAGCCATCTTGAACATCTTAAAACAATAGAATAAGATTAATGTTAGTAACTTCAATAAAATATTTTGTTGTAAGGTATTGTTACATTCTTAAATAAGTGTACATACCATAAGCATGCTAGTGAAGCTCATTTGATAAGGTTGAGACAAATAAGGTACTGATTGTGATTCCAATGGAACTAAAGTTCATGACCTATTAAAGGTTGACTTGAATGAAGTTGTGGAGGTTTTACTTTTCTTCTTTTTTGTTTTAATTCATCAACCCAACTCTTCAAACGTTTATACTTTTTTTGTTTTGGACTGTCTTTCTTCTTAAAGGTAATACCTTTGGATACTGAAGGTTCAACAACATGTTGTGTTGCCTCAATGGTCATGCCATGAGTACCATGTGATTGATGATTTAATCGAATAGCAACCACTTTCTTCTCAAGTTCTAACACCCCTTCATAAACCACAATGCATGCTTTTGCATAATCTGATACATCATTAGCTAATCTTAAAAGAGTTGAATATAGTTGCTTGTATTGTTTTGAGCTTTCCAATCTAGGATCAACATTAATTGTCTTTCCACCATGATCAATCATTGTATCACTTTGTACATGTCTTGTCCACCTCTTTAATATATATTTTTCTGGGAGAAGCTTGATACCTTACAAAATAATATTCTCAATGAATGACAACACAATATTCCCCATTGTTCAAACTTTCTACAACTACAAGTAATTGTCCACTCTCCATTCTCTAGTAATGACTGATGTGAAGCTCTCTATTCTCCTTTTTCATCCACCATTGTTATGACAGAGTCACAACATGCATTTGTTTCTTTCCTTTCAATTATGTTTGTTGCAGTTACTAGATCCCATTCTCGTTGGAACAAGTTGAACATAGGAGGAGTGTATACTTGTGAAAGTTGTCGAAATAAGGGTGAACTTTGTACTATCATTCTTGGTATCTTTTGGCACATCTCATAATCTTATTGTAACGCATTGTATCTTTTTTCTTAAATAATCCTTTCAAATTGCTTAAAAAATTGGTTGATATTCAAATTAGGTCTAGTGCAACTCTTTATATTTGAATTGATGCTTTCACTTAGTTGTGTGCTCCTCATGCCAAGCGTAAAAGCATTCTTCATATAACATGCTGCCCATTTCTCTTTTTTCTGATATATGGAATTCAACCATGTGTTTCCCTCAACATTGTATTTCACCAATAAATCTCTCCATGAGTTTTCAAAGTCTATTTCTTCTTCATAATCATACATACACTTCTTGAAATCTCATAAGAAATGTGAGCCATCCTTCATTAAATTTCCGAGATGCTTTACTCCATTCCTCATTATATGCCATGTGCATAAACAATGCTTTGTCAATGGCATAATCTCCTCTAATGCTCTTTTCATGGCTTGGTCTTGATCAGTAAAAACAATTTGTGGATTTTTTTGATTGTGCCTGTAAAAAGGTTTGAAATAACCATTTGAAAGACTCATTGGTCTCATCATACAATAAGGCTGCCCCGAATATCACCCCTTCTCTATAATGATTAAATCCTGAGAAAATGGCAAGGGGCCTATGATCTCCATTTGTACAATATGTTGTATCCAACGAAACGACATCTCCAAAACAATGATAGTCAAATAACATTCTTGCATCAGCCCAAAATATGTTTGTTATTTGTGCTTCCAAATCCATTTGGTAGGCATGAAAAAATGAAGGATTATCTATTAGTTGTTGTTGGAAATATTGTAACAAGCTTCCAACTTCACCATATGCCATATCTCTCTGCCTCTTTGAGTTCAAATAGTTCTTTGCATCTTCTCTTGTATAGCCTAAATTCTCTCTACCCCCCCACATATTTACTCATCAAATCAAATGATGCCTTTTGTTGAATCCCTGCCTGTTCTACCATTTCAAGATCATATGCTTGACAATCTGTTATTTTTTGTTGAAAAGGTAGTAGATGAACTGTTTCTGGTGGATGAAGTGGGTGATTATGATCGTCAACAAAATCAACAACTCTATATCTTTCATTAACTCTTTTAACTTTCATTCTTGCAGCACATCCTGTTCTTGTCTCAGGTCGAGGATTATTGGTCTTAAAGTCTCTTTTATCTGGTTTTCGCATACCTTCCTTGCAACAAACATATATGTAAGAAGTAATACACCCATCTTTTTTATTCTTGCTAGGGTAGTGTTTTCTAACTCCAAAACCTTTACTTCTACCATAATTAACCAAAAATTTCCATGCATCTTCTAGGTTATCAAATTCAAGACCAAGTTTGAGACTCAAACTTGTATCCATCAAATACTCTTATAAAAAGCATGAATAAAACTAAAATAATTTATCAAATACATCATAAAACATAAATGAATTATGGCAGAAATATATATTTATACATTTAAATGTATTGAAAAAAAAAACAAAGAAGAAGGAAAAAAAACCTAAAACCTTGAACGCCAATCTTTAAACACGAAGAGCAGCTGCAAAACACTGTTACATTCGAATAGGGCTTTTACAACAGTGAAAACAGAAAAGTAAAACACTGCTGCTTAAATACATTAGTTTTAAAAAAAGTGAAACAAAACATTGCGTTTAAATAAATGTTTAAACTAAATAACTTTTATTAGATTTAAAAAGCTGAAATGGCACCATTGCACTAAACCAGCAGAGACTTAGTAATATTTCACACAGCAGACAAACCGAACTCCTTAAGAGATATATACAAACATGATATAGTACTAGAAAAATACTTGTGCATATTTTCCTATGAAATATTTTCAGCACAAAATATAAATTCAATGCAAAATTTAAATTTAAATAAATTTAGTTAAAAAATATTTATTATAATAAAAATATAATTATAATATTAATATAAAAGATAAACTTGGTTTCAATTTGGAAGGGATGAAATTACTCACTCCACGTTAAAAAGAAATTAGAACTAAATTGAGACAAAATGATATAAACAGGGACCATATTGAGATTTTTCACATAAATAATTGACATATGACATAACCATATTTTGACACATGACTGTTTTTTTTTTAATTTAAAAATTATAAAAATTTAAAAAGATAAAAAAAATCACAAGCTGACATGTGGCAAAACTCTAATTTGATAAGTGTCAGCTGTTTTTTCAAGACAAAAAAGTAAAAAAAAATTAAAAATTAAATAAAAAAAATTAAAAAACCACGACCTGACATGTGGCACACACTTAACGTCGTTAATGATGTCCTAACGAAAATGATCAAATTAGAACAAATTTAAAAAAATAGAACTCAATTGAAATAACTTAGAAGTGGGGACTCAATTGAAATTTTATAACGAAAAGAGATCTACTATTAAACCTATTTTTAACAGTAATGCTTATAGAAATTACCTATAGAATAAAAGAAGTACTGAAAAAAAAAAAAGTCTCATGCGAAATATAAAAGAAGTTCAAATTTGATTAGAAAGAGAGATATAAAAGAATATAAATATCCACCGAACACCTATTTTTTCTTTTTACCTATTAAATAATAAAACAATTATTATAAGTGAAGTAAGATATAGATTCCCATATATGATCAGTGGTTTCACTAATTGCGTGTAAGCCTTAAAGTAAGAAACACAGACGATACCACTATCCCCTAATCAGGAGCATAACCTTTGTGTGAAGATGCTTTTCATGCATTTTCTTTCTTTATATAACCCCTTCAAACCCCTATTTCTCTCACTCCCTAACGCTCACAAATGGATGCAAAATTGGTTGCACAGTGCAGGAGTCCAACCCTAATAACTTCCCCTCATGGGAAACCTAAATACCCTTGTGTGGTTGCAGTGCTGGCAAGGCCTGCAGATGACATTTCAGCACAACCAACAAAAACTAATGTCTACAAAGATTCCTTTTTTGATCACATGGCCACAAACCACATGTCAAAATGCCTTCAAGAGACAACAGGTAATTGTTCATCAATTCATAAGAAGTTTGTAATATTTTTCATTTTTCTTCTTCTTTTTTCTTGATTCTATATATGTATGTGCAGGACTCAGAAACAGTAAGAGTGGGTATGAGAGCCTCGTAGAAGCAGCTACCATGGCTTCACAGAATTTTAGTCCCAGTCAACAGCGTCAAGTTGTCACTCAAGCACTTCACAGAGCCTTCCCCAAGCCAATGTTTTTGTTGGTGAGCTCTTTATCTTTATGCCTTCTTCAACAAACAGAAGGGGAGAAAAATAAGTATTTTAACATTGCTTCTTATAACTTTTTCCTTTTTTTTTTTTTTTTAATTAAAATCTTTCATTTTGGTTTTAGTTTTTCACCTTTTCAGTTTCATTGTTGTGAATTGATTTTGTGAGATCTAGTCTTTTCCTTCTCCCATGGTTGGTGTGTTTCACCGTGACACTTCCCACTTGCATTTGCTTGGCATGATGGAAGTGAAGAAGAACGAAACAGCGTACATTCGACTAGGAAGGACCGTACTTGAGTTCACTTCTCCTTCTTCCAATTCGACAATACACTGTTTAGGGTCTCATGATGTGTGTCCACTTCTGCTATTAACTATATTAACTATTAACCTAACTCTTCTTTACAGCAGTGAAAGATCAATATTTTTATTTTACTAAATTCAGAACTATTTAGCTAACTATAAAAGTGTTAGCATGTTTTTCAACCAATTCCTATCTCTCTGTCCATTTTTAAGTTTATTTTTATTTGGATTGACTATATATATAATATAATATAAATTTAGAATTATAAGCAATGACTTGTTTATGCATAAGGAACACAGATAAAGAAAATGTTACCACCGTCTAAATTCACCAGGACATTGTTTGCGATCTTCACCACTTTGTTCTTTGCATGGCTAGTAGGCCCCTCTGAGGTAAGCAACCCAAACTTAAATATATATAATGATAAACATTTGTTACATATGCTATATAATTCATCGACATATATTCTAATTTAACATATACAACAATACATTTTTGGAGAATAACAACGAACAGTATGTTTAATCTCCCACTAAGTATTAGTTTCATAATAAAATCTTGTTATTTATGATTTTTATATTACTTATTAAAGAAGCCAATAACAACTAATTATAATGTATGAAAAAATAGAAAAAATTATATTATCAATACATTTTAGTTAAATTCAGGGTACATTTTAGTTATATTATAAAAAAAAAAAAATTTAACTCATAACTAAAATTTTTTTTAAGCCTTAAAGCAACATAAGTGTAAAATTGAGCTGGAAGTGATTATTTACCATGCAATAATATACAGTATAGTAAAGCAATCATTTCCCAGTTTTTTCATACATAAATATTCATGCAGGTAACATATCCTTTTACTTTGTATTTATAATGTATGTTATGTTGATGAATCTACAAGACTAAATCCATTAGTTTCACCATGTGATGTGAAGGTGAGAGAATCGGACATGGACGAGGGGAGAAGAGAGAAAAATGTAGTTCACATAAAAAAATGCAGGTATGTCGCTTCAATATTACAAGTATTTTAATATTAATTATCAATTCCTAACAAGTTTTTAATGTTTTTATATATTATACTATTTTTAGTCATGTTATATATTATTACTATTAAACAACAAATAAATGTATATGTAATGATAACAAATAAACAAAATGCCTTAATAAGAAATAACTTGAATTTAAAAAAACATTATATTATTTAAGAGTGAATATTGAAGTTTTACAATACAAGAGTGAATATATATTTGCAGATTTTTAGAGGAGGCAAATTGTGTAGGGATGTGTATCAATCTTTGCAAACTACCAACTCAATCATTCATTAAGGATTCTCTGGGTATGTCAGTCAACATGGTCCCTAGTAAGTATCTCAATAACAATATTTATGAGTTATATTTAAATTATGGTAATTTTAATATAATACTATACGATAAGCCAAATTGATAATCTAAATTTTCAAGTATAGTTCATAATTATTCCAAATCATATTAATTATTTATATCAAATTTAAATTCATATTTTTTTAACAAGCACTGGTCATTTAAAAAAAAAAATTGGAATTTGAAAATCTAAAATTAAGGTGAGTATAGTGTAGTGCAAGTTATGAAATATTAGGTTAAGTCAAATTCAAATAAGCTATAATCAAGTTTGGTTGAACCTAGTTCATATAAAGTTGTCTAGGCCGATCCAAGTCATAAAAAATTGAGTTGGATATCTAAGATAAGAAAACAGGTCACACAAAAGTCAAGTTAGGCTAGGACATACTATGTATAGGTTGGGCCAAACCAAATCTATGTGAGACTAAATCGAGTTGAGACAAAGTTAACTCAAATTAGATAGGGCCATATCAAGCCAAAACAAGGTGAGGACCAAGTCATGCTGAGTCGAGCAAGGCCCAGTTTAAGTTGAGTCATCAAAGATACACGTTGGGTCAAGTGGGCCCTGCTCTACATTGGGCTCAGTTAAGCTAGGATAAATTCAATGTAAGTCCACATTGTGTTGAGTCGGGTGAAGTCTAGGTTGAACTAAGTTGACCAAGTCTACAAGAAAAACAAGCGGAGCCAGGTTCATGTTAGGCTGAATCAAGCTAAGACCATGTGGGGCCAAGTCGCTGATGCCTGTGTTGAGACAAACAGGTCAAGCCTAAGTCAAGTTGAGTTGGGTAAGGCATAAGTCAAGCAAATTAAGACCAAGTCCATATTGAGTTGTATAATCCTATTTCCATGTTGGGTTGAGTGGCACTGGGTGCATGTTAGACTAAGTCGACTCGGGACTATATAAGTCTGACTTAGCTTAAGTCCATGTAGACTAAGTCAATTTGGGCCAAGGTCAAGCAAATAAACCAAATTAAGTACTTATGTTGGACTGCAATTAGGGATGGCAACGGGACAAGGCGATGACGAGTTTCACAATCTCGTATCCATCCCCATAAAAAAATTCATCCCCATCCTCGTACCCAAACTCAACGGGTATTAAATTTTTGTTTCATTCCATCCTCACCGGGTAATGGGTATATACTCGTACCCATACTCATACCCATTTTCTTATTGTTTCAATATTAATTAATTAATTTTCATAAAATAATATAAAATTACGGTAAAAGAAATATATCATTATCAAATATTCAATATTAAGTGGAGGTTTGTTTCTTCGATATCAAATATTTAGAAAGAAATAATAATTGTAGAAATTTCAAATTAGAATACCAAATAGAATTTCATGAGAACAAAAACATTTATTAAATTTGAAAACATTAACGAAACTTAGTTGATAAAATTTAAAAATATTTTTTAAAAAATATAAAAGGAAAACAAATATTCAAATTAAAATATATTTTAAATGTTTGTTTACTTCAATTATTTAAATTCTAATGAATATCTTTTTTATACACTAATAAAAACTATAATACATCACTTAATCAAAATCATGCAAAGAATAAAGATTAAAGTAATAATAATAAATTTTCAACATAGATCTTGTATCTTTTGAACTTCAATAAATGTTGGATGATGATAAAAAAAATTCATAGCAATTATATTAAATTTTTATATTATAGAATTTAAAATTTATTTATACAATTATAGTGACACAATTACAGTTTGATAATGAGTTAGAAAATTAAAAAAGTTATATAAAATATATCAAAATAGTATTTAAAATAATAAAAAAAATCAAATATGTGTGTTAGAAACAATTTGAGAGATTATTGAATGAAATCGCACAAAGAAAAACATATATATATATATATATATATATATATATATATATAATTACATCTATGATAAGATGAAAAATACCTTAGAGATCCAATAAAAACTTTCAAATATCAACATAGTCAATGGTTGAGAAATAACAAAAATGGTTTTAGCAAAACAAAAAAGTTCATCAAATGAAATAAAAATTAATAATAATAGAGTAAAGAAGATAAATTTTTCATATTTCCTAGTAAATGAAAGATTTATGCTATTAAACACTTGAATTGAGAGTCTTTAACATTTTCATGTGAAAGGAAAATATATAATAAATAAAAATATTAAAAAAGAATATAAATATTCAAATGTGAAACATAAAAAATATTTAATTAACATACATCAATTGAACATAATTGGATAAAGGTTATGATAAGATGAAAATATATTGGAGAAGCGAAATAATTTCATGTAAAACAAACAATATAAAATGTTACTAATTTGACTATGAATATTTTAATAATTTAAACAGAGATGTGGATATGGCGGGGACGGGTATTATGGCAGGTATGGGGACGGAGACGGGGTGGATATGTATATCCCCATACCCAATTGAAAAAGTTGGGGATTCTCCATACCCATACGCAGTCAATGCGGGGATTTCCCATCAAAACTTGGACGAATTTGGGCAATACCCATGGGGACGAGTTTATTTGTCATCTCTAACTGTGATGGTTGGACCTATATTGAGTCAACCCCATGTTAGAATAAGTTAGGTAGATGCCACATAAGGCCAAATTAGGTTGATCAAGTCGAGCCTAAGTACGATGAAGTTAGGCCAGACCCATGCCAAGTCGAGTCAAGCCTAAATAATGTTGAGTTATTTTGAGCAAGGGTAGGCCAGGTCGATCCAAGCCTATATTGGATCAAAACGGGTAGAGCTGATACAATGTTGGGATGTGTCGGTTTGAGCACCACATTAAGCTTAGTTAGGTCGGTACCATGTTGAGCTTAGTTAGGTCCGAGAGTAAGTTAGGCCAAATCAAATATTGCCCACCTAAATCGAGTTATAATGGATTTAGGTCAAGTCAAGTTAGGACAATTGAGATAGATCATGCCAAGTTGACTTAAGTTGAGTTAAGCTTATGATAGGTCTGCATGAGTATGGCCCACAAAGGTCGTTACCATGTCAGGTTGAGTTAATGTCAGTCCAAATTGAATTGGATGTTATTAGATCAACTCGAGTTCAAATTGAATTGGATGTTATTAGATCAACTCGAGTTGGCTCTAAGTTAGGTAGAGTCAAAACCATGTTAAGCCTATGCCATGTTGCACCTAAGTCATATAAGGTTAGGTTAGATTGAATTTAAGCGTTTTTTTTTTTTAGGACTGTGTTTTAATTGCTAATTCTCTCTTATATTCTCACTTTATTGTAAACTTTATTAATGAGACAGTCACTATGTATATTGATATTGATCAATCAATAATATAAGTTATATTCATTTTTTTTGGAAATTATTCCGTGGATTACTAGGTGTATAAATTTTACCATTTCATAAATAATTTGATTCTAGGTTTTTTTTTGAAATAAAAATTAAATTTATGACATTTAAAGAAAAATAATAATGAATATTATGAAAATAATTTCAGGTTGTGATTGACACTTTCTTTTATTTTTCCTTATATAACAATGAAATCCAACCGAAATGAAAATGAATGAGAATCTATGATGCACAGATACGATACGAGTATTGGATACGATACGTATCTGATACGTCGATATGTTTATTTTAAAAATAATAGGATATGATACGTGATAGATACATGATATATGAATATTAAAAAGTTTACAATAATTCTTAAAAACATAACAAATATGAGATTGTTATTGTTTTAATCCAAAATAAAAGTATATGTACTACAATTCTCAACATAAAAAAATATGAATTATTGTCATCATAAAAGTACCACTACAAGAAAACTATTAAACAATGATCAATTTTAGTAACCATAAATATGTAAGAGACCAATTTCCTAATTACAAACCAATTTAGAGATCAATTATTTTGGTAACCAAAACCTTGATAGCTAATGTTATTGACCAATTTAGAAACCAATTATTTTGATAGTCAAAACCTTGGTAGTTAATTAGAAACCAATTCATAATAAAAACTATTTTAATTATCAATTTAGAGTCCAATTATAATTTTTTGGAACTATTTTAATTGTCAATAATTTGTAGTTTATAAGTTGGTATCTAAATTGGTCACTAATAATTTTTTGTCATTAAAATTTGTCATTATTCAAACATTTTCTTGTAGTGTACTACGACTTTATAAATTAGATATTTTATTGATAAGTATTGATAAAGTATCCTAAAGTATCGAACATAGATACGTGTCGGACACGGATAAGTAACCCAAATTGAAGTATTAGTGCATTGAGAACAAAGTTTTTTTTTTTTTTTTTCAGAATTCTTCTGTGTATTGGAATATTATATTCAAAATCTACAAATTTACGAGAGACTTGTTTTTATTTTCTATATGAAAAATAGGAGAGATAAAAATAGAAGAAAATA
>Ga0214543_1006483_pt1 | contig 20790 bp, 10 predicted proteins | sample CNSS2metaG_FD_160094 | JGI IMG/M metagenome (GOLD analysis project Ga0214543, IMG submission 160094) | Root nodule microbial communities from cowpea collected in UCLA plant growth center, Los Angeles, California, USA - CNSS2 | ecosystem: Host-associated > Plants > Roots > Nodule | place: USA...
CATATTTTTAAAAAAAAAAACAAAAACCCAAAACAAAAACAAAAAAAAAAAAAAAAAAAAGAGAGAGAGACATAAATGAGACAGGAAAATAAAAATTTACCTTGCCATTGAGCCACATGCGATCCTGCTGGAAAGTGGGACTAACAGCAACAGTGGTGGTAGTGCAGAGGTGAGCGGGATCGAGAGTGACACTGATACTATCATTAACCGGTAAGATCAGGGTTTCATCTCTTTTCCCCCAATACTTGATAACAGCAATGTTAGTTGGCGTCTGCGCCGTCACCATCACCACCCAATTTTGCGACTCACTCGCCATTACAATCGATCAATGAACGTTTCCTGCAAATTTCAAATGGCGCAGGAAACACCCGGAGAGTGAAGGAAGCAAGAAAGGTAAGAGAGGCTTGGGTTTAGAAGCAAGAAAAGAGAGAGATGCGAGATTGTGAATGCGGAATTGGAATTGAAATGAGAGAGCAATTGCAGGCAGAAAACGGTGTTATATAGCATGAAAACGAAAACCCAAGCAAAGCCAATGCATGAATTATTAACTCTGCATTGGTTTTAGTCTTTGGATTTCATTTTCATTCTCATTCATAATAAATGCTTCTTTCTTCCCTTCCCTCAACGACTTCATTTGTACTTAATAATGACACAGAGCCATCACTAACAGTAATTAGTTAGTAAGTAGTAGTGTTTTCCTTGTGATGACTGCGTAGAAGTCACGGGATTTTTTTTTTTTATATTCTAGTAATTTGATTGTAGACATTAATAAATCTTATGATCTATTGTTGTTATTAATTAAGTGTAATATTAATAAAAGTATTTTAGTACAATTGTAATTTCAAAGAAATATTTTACCTACACTTATCCCTATCATTTTCAAATAGAATTAATTATCGTCTTTACCAAAAAAATATTATGTTTCATACATTTATTTCATCATAATTAGTAATTTATCTCTATTTTTAGATATTTAATTCGTTTTGGATTTTATATTTCTTTTTTTCTCCGAGTCTTTACTTTTTAAAATGAAAGTTTAATTAAGTTTTTATTTTTGAAAAATAAAATACTCAGGCAAAATTATTTTATAGGTGTAAAAAAAAATTGAGAGTGCCAAACACTTAAAATATATCAAAATTAAATTATTATTATTTATATATATACGTGCAAAAGCCTTCCTAAACATAAATTTTTATTATTATTTTCTACGTGTTAAAATTTAGACTATTTTCTATTATTATATGTCAATATTAGGAAGTTCTAAAGTAAATCATGATTAGAACACGTAATAAATATAGGTTCTTACATATAATAATTATAAAGGATATTAATATCAACTATATGTGTGAATTAAAAATATAAAAAAATTGTACACAACAAATACAAAAATCAATACAAATGAAAAATATGAATTAAATTATTAATTAAATATTTTATTTCACGTGACATTAACATAAATGTTGAAGTGGACTTGTCTCAAGTTATTACAAATAATTAATGACATTTTTCATCTAAAGTAATTATTGATAAAACTGATACATGCTCTGTGTGTTATTAAGAGAAACTTTTATCTATAATTATGTATTTCCTTTCAAAATTCTTTTTCCCTTATTTATTTTCCCCTAATCGTCAAAGATAATTTTAATACAAAATGTGGTGTGTGTTTTAACAGATAATAATTTTTAAGTAAAGTTTGTACCACGCGTAACACCTTTCTTTGTATTTTGTTTTGTAGTGTCCTCGTGTACCACGAGCAACACAACACATGCATGCGCGTGCTCCCATGTTTTTAAATAACCACCAAATCAGGTCAGCATAAAATCTTAAATTCTAACTATTAAATTATGGAAATTTTTTAGATTCACCTCTCTTAATTTTCTATACCCTTCTAACATGTAATCAAAATAAATAATATTTTTACCTTTTTAGTTGATTTATTCTAAATTATTTGATATTTTAATATAAACATAATATTGTGTTAATGTTAGATGAGTATTGAATAAAAGATGAAGTGGTTGTTGTGTATCACCTCCCTTAAATTAATTGTACTCTTAAGTTTACCTTCATATTTTTCAAGTTACTTTATTTCTTACCTAGTTACTTATTTCAACTCATTTAGAATATTTTGGTAAAAAAAATATTTTGCTTTCTTTGTCAGTTTACAATATCAATAAAATACTAATTAGCTTTCTATTACATATTTAAGTATTTAATATTTATTACGGAAAAAAAATATAAACGAGAGACATATAACTGATCCCAGAGACAAAGAATATATTCGGAGTTTGTATAATAACTTTTTAAGAAATAAAAAATAGTATATGTATTTTGTAAATTTTATATCATATGTTTGTAAATTTTGATATTTTTGTTAAATAGTTGATACCTTTGGCACATCGTTGAGAAAGACGGTAATTCTTATTGTTGAATGAATGTTTCATGTGTTGGGTCAATCCGGTTTATCAGAAATTTGGATCGGATTGGTTAAAATTTTGTACATATCGATTAAATTTTTATCTGATTCATAAAAAATTGATTCATTCGAATTGAATCTGTGTTGAATTAAGTTGACTTATTACATATAAATTATCACACAAAATTTTTATATTTTGATTGAGTTAAGTTGTTTTTTTAACCAATATATTAAGTTAACAAATGTAAAATTAATATTTTTGATTTAGGTTAATTCAACTCGATGTGTAAATTTTGTCAAAAAAAGATTATGAAGTATTAAAGTTGATACCAGAGAAAATAAAGTTTGAAATTTAAGCATTATAAATAAACCTAGCTTCTATTGAAATTGAGGGATTTCATCCCAAATGAGTATAGATTATGAAGTTAAAATTAAAGTAAAATTGAAGGATTTAATCCCAAATAGTTATGAAGTTAAACAACTAATATTTTCTATAAATAATATAATTTACTTAAATTTATTGGATTCTGTTAGTAATATAATTGTCAGTGTCATATTAAATGTATTATTTTTTTCTTTGTCACACATGTCATACATTACTTATGATCACTTTAATAGATAGAGGGTATTATAGATTGTAATTAAAATAAAAAAAAATAGAATTACACCAAAATACGTAACTGTATGTGTTAAATCATAAAAATAAAAATATAGTGCACATTCCTTTAGATAAACAGTTCTTATATTAATTTTAATTTTGGATAATAATATTTTGACTACTAAATTTTGACAACTTTCTCTTACAATATAAGATGACATATTCTAAGTGGTTTTAGAATATTAAGATTGAAAAAATAAAAAAAAATAGAAAACCATTCAAAAGATACCATTTAAGGTTATAAAAAAAATTGTCAAAATTTAGTAGTGAAAAAATTATTTTTCTTTAATTTTAGTTGATAAATTAAGATAGGACAACATGCCATTGCAGGATAAAAAGAATAGTATTATACTACTTCATTTAATATTTTTTCATCTAATTAAAGTAAGAAGAATCATATGTATAAAACACCTTTTTTTTTTGTAGCAGTAGCAGCTGAAAGATCAAACAAGTGAAACTGGCAATTCAGTGTTCATATCTTTGTGCATTGTTCTAATCACAGTAGTAACCTGTTGTGTCTGATCTTCGTTGGAACATGCTGCGAGAAGAACCTTAGCGGTTCCTCCATCTGGGTAACAACCAGCATCAATCATTTCTTCAAATATTTCTAAGCATTTCAAGTAAAGTTTTTTCTTGGAGTAGGCTCCAATACGTGAAGTCCAAGTCACCACATCAGGTTTTAAACCTTTGGTAGGTAGCAACTGAAAAAACTCTTCCATTCTCTCAATAAACCCTGCTTGTCCATACCTATTTATCAAGATATTATAGGTACTGATATCAGCTACATATGATCCTTTTTCCATCACTGTCAGAACTTCTTCCATTTTTGCAAATTGGCCTAAACGTCCGTACAGGTTTAGCATGCTGTTCAGAACATAGGTGTCTAGTTTCAGACCAGATTTACACATTTGGTTAAGAATCTCCTCACACTTGTTCACACTGCCCATTTTTGAATACGCAGAAAGAAGAACCATGTGAGATTTCATTGTTGGTGTTATTCCCACTCTTTTCATATCTTCAAAAACAGCTTCAGCATCTGAGATTTCATTTTTAGAATCAATTCATGATGAGATTTTCTGGTAGGCTATTTCATTTGAATTAACAAAACAAAATGATAAGTTCCAAGATAAGGTAATTACCATCTTGAAAACCCGCTCTACCATATGCATCTACCAATATATTATACGAGGCTCTATCTGGTTCACATCCCATGTGCTGCATTAGTGAAAAAATTTCTGCAGCTCCATAAGGATAACCTGCACGACTGTTGGAAGAAGAAAATTATATGAAACCATTGCAATTAATATCAGAAAACACTGAACAAATGGCATTGACACATTCGACCGATTACTTCTATCAAAATTTAGAGTAGACGTATGTTGCCCGAATACGGATACGGACACGAAGATACTATTAAATTGAAAAAATATAGGACACAGGACACGATGTGTATATACATGTTAAGTTTAAAATTGTCAACTAACACATTGTCAACTAACACAAAAATGAATCTAATTTATCTATCTAATATTCAATATGCGAAAAGTAATAATAGTATAAAATTTGTTTCTTATTTTAATCGTCAAAATTATGTCAAAGATAAAGAAATATCGTGTGTCCTACAAATATCGTAAAAGTGTCGGTGTCCGATACGTATCAGTTATCCAAAATAATCTGATAAAGCCTATTTGTGATGTAAGTCTACTGCATTTTATTAAGTTTCATTAGCAAAACGTCTAAAATTAGCAAAACGTCTAAAATCTTATGAATTGATGGCTATAAACTGATTTTTTGCGATTAAATTAGATTTAGAGTCGACTTCTTAACCATAGGAAAGAAGTGAATAGAAAAAAAAAAAAATTAATAAAGCACAATCTCTTGCGTAAGAACCTGTAAGCTTCCATGAGGGCATTATAAGTATATACATCAGGTTCAAGTCCTGCTTCTTGCATCTGCTCAAACACTTCTTCTGCTTTCTCGCACAGTCCTTCTCTCGCAAATGCGTTCACCAGAGCAGTGTATGTGCAAATGTTAGGTTTGCACTTTTGGTTCTTCATTTCATGGAACATTTTTAAGGCCATAAAGGATTTACCAGCCTGCATAATTTTCAAATTTTAAAACTATTATATTATGACTGCACTGTAAAGAAAACACTAGAATGTGTGCATAAAAGTCTACATATCATAAATGACATGAAAAATTGTCATCTTTGTAGCTGTGAAGGTCATCATCAACAATTACACGCATTTGGTTTAGTTGAAGACAGTTAAAAAATTTGTTGCCTAATTTTGAAACCCCTCAAGATCAGATCTCACAGAAAATGTCAAAAAGTAAAATTTCAGACAGAAAATATACAATCTTAATAAGCTCACCTTTCCGTATAAATTTATCAACATGGTATAAGTTTCAGTGGTTGGCTTGCACGCATCCCTTTTCATTCTCTGGAAAATCTCTTCCACTTTGTTAGAATTTCCTCCTTTCATTAACCCATTTATATAAGCATTGTATACAACTGCACCTGGATTATTTATTCTCATATGATTAGCTAGTTTAAAGGATCAAATTTCCAGTTATAAAGAATGGATGCACATAATAGAGCAACGAAATGACGTTTTGTTGAATACAAACTAGTACTAGAGTCATTTAGCAGTGTCTTCAGTTTTATACTAAGGCTACCTACATTGTCCTAGTTCTTAAAATCACAACATCTATTTTTAAGAAGTGGACTTTAAATCTAACCTAATCTCACTAAACTGGTTTGTGAAGTGAGATTTGTACTCCATTTATATACTATGAAATTTCGTTATCTCTAATCGATGCGGAATTTCCAACATGTGTGGATGAACAAGGTAATTGAGGAACATACTTGAAGGAAGACCGTAATTTCTCGTTTCTGCAAAGACTGCTTCTGCTTTTTCTAGTAGCCCAGACAAGCAATAGGCCTTTATTAGAAGGGCATAGGTATCTTCGGTAGGAATGCATCGAGTCTCAAGAAGCTGCAGATATGTGGATTCGGCCTCCTTGTATAAAAGCTTTTGCCCAAAAGCATCAATGAGTAAGTTATAGCAGATTACATCTGGCTTATAGGAGCTCTTTAGCAGTATCCATCTACATATCTGTACAGTTTTTTCTGTTATGAAACACCAAACCAAACTAATAACTTCCTTAAACAGAAACAAAAATTAGTGTCACTGTCCTAGTATTCATGTAACTTTGGTCCCATAAAATAGACGATGATGACAGGTGACACATGAACATGAATGTATGATGAATTTAACAGTCAAGTCATACAGTTGACACTTCAAAGAATTTGACAGGAAAAAACTTTATCAGAAAGGTAAATCTACTAGAAGCATAACAAGGTTTATGAATTAATCTATTTTCATCTCAAACTTAAGGATAAATGTATATATTTCTTTTAATTTAATGACATAAACTTTTCTTTTATTAATTAAAAAGTGTTTTAAATTAATATTTGAGATAGAACGTATTAATTAGTATAAACAATTCAAAAGTCAGCTTAAAATTGTAAAAGAAAATATTAAAATAATTATATCTATTATAATTTTAAAGTTTAAGACTAAAATATATAAGTTTGGAATAAAAAAAATTTCAAATCAAAGAATAGGACTAGTTAATCTATAAAATAAAAAAAGAAAACCAAGATTTGAGTGTGGAGTTACGAAACATCAGAGTCAGCTGAAGATAAAATGGGTCAAGAAAGGCCTACACTAAAAATTACTATAATGTAACATCTTTTCAGAGGCATAATCATGTTTAATAATCCAATAAGAGGCAATATCCAAAGAAAAATGAAAAATAAATTAGAAGTTTGAAGGCAGCAATGTGAGTTTCTGACCGAAATGATTGAATCCCATTTTTTCCTCATCCGAAGTTGAACAGCCACAGTGAAAATATCATCCCATAGGTCAAGAGTTGCAGGAAACTTGTCCAGTGAACTCCAAATGCCATCACTGTCGACACCCTTGTCAACGAAATCCAGAATCTCCTGTGCAGTTGGACTCAACACAGGGAAAATCCCATCAACAAACCCAGAACCATATTTCCATCCTCGTCCTCTCAAAGAACCACCTGGTCATAGAAAACCACACACTTTTCAAACATGACACAAACACACATGTTTCAATGAACAAGCGAACATGGTCATGTTCCAAGAGTCTATTACATTTTTTCCTGGACACTTTTTTGTGATTGAAGTTCCTTAGTTTCCCACTTCTGTCAATGTAAACGCTGTCTCTTTTGAACTTCTCCAGAGCCACACTACTGGAATCATTGGCTTTCCATTCAGAATCATTCATGCACGCTCGTGGTTCTATAAGGGTGTGGCTTAGAGTGCATATAGAATTTAACCTGTAAAATACTAAGTTTCAGTGGCATAACTATATCATGTGTCAATGCAACAGACCATGTACAAACGTGTGTGAGAAAGAAAGGAACACAGAATTGAAATGAAGAAAAATTGATGGAGCTTACATGAAGGCACGTAGGAGAAGGTCCGAGTGTGGATAATGAGTGATTGGATTTTTTTTCTGAGTGGAGAAAAATGGGCCTTTTGATATGGAACAAATGGACAAATGAACTAAGAAGCAAATATCAATGTAAAGATCTTAAGAAGGGTTCAGAATGAAAGACCAATTCCATTGTTTGTGAGAATTAAATATATGATGATGTGCCAACAGAATCTAACAAAAAATAATTTGATTTTTCTGTTTTCCATTTCTTAACCAATCATTTTTTTTACTTACAAAAAATAATTAATCATTTTTTAGGAATTTAATTAGAATTTATTAAAAATTGTTTTAATATCTGTTTCCTATATATAAATTTAGATACTTTTCATTTCTTTTTAAATTTGTTTAATTTATTCAATTCTATTTTCTTACATATTTTTAATTAAATTTCTACTATTTAATTTATTTCAATAAATAAATTGTGAGATGGAAATCACTTTTTCTTTTCTTATCCCGTTATTTTACTTACTTCTTAAAAATATAAAAATATTATGATTAGTATAAAAGGATAAATAATCTTTATTATTTCAAATAAATAAAATATTTATTACTCTAATTTGTAATGAAATTAAAAATATAAAGAATGTGTTGAAAGATAATCAAATTGTAAATTATAAAATAATTTAAGTAGTTTATTATTTATAAGTTTAAAATTTTAAAATAAACTATTTTAAAAATAACATTCGATGTTCTTTATATTAATTTAGAAACAAATTCCATAAGATAGTAAAAATAATATGTTGCTAACAAATACCCTCTTTACATCAACATAAACTTTTCTATCTTAAAAAGAAAAGCCACCTCTCATCCTCACATGCCATGCCACACTATATAACTTTTAAATTTTTTTACAATAATTTTTTTGTTAAAAATATTTATTGTACCAATATTATTTTTATTTATTAATTTTTCCATTTTACTTTTGACTCTTTTGAGAATGCCCCTTGAGCAAGCAAATTAAGCTCAAAAGCCGAACCCTCTGCTGCAGTGCGGGGCACTCATTTGGCATTAGCAGATCGAAAAGGAGGTAGGTAGGGTTTTTTCCCTCCACTGTTTTCATTTTATTTTGATTTGCAATTTCAATTTCAATTTCGTTTCCCCTGTCCTCATTCACCCCTCTTTCATTCATTGTACGTTTCCCAATTGTAATCTATTCTTGTCGATTCTTTGGATGGATGATCTGATGTCGTTTACTCAATAGTGTGCTCACTCATGATTGCTCGTGAGTCAGTAGTTGCTTTGAGCTGGGTATGGCTCTGTATATGAGAGCTTCTGCACCAGCTATGGCGGTTATTCGGTGAATATCGCACTAAGTAGGTTGATTAATGGAGGCGTAGAAATGCAAAGAGGGGGAATCTGAGGGCATTTGTGTTTAAATGTTTATAGAGAAAATATCAAAGGGAGAGAGAGACCAGGCAAGTGAGAATGAGAGCTCGATTTTCTGTATGTTTTAAAAAGAAAGGAAAATAATCAGTTGGGCGGGGGTAGTGTGGATTAGAGAGGGTGGGGAGGTCTTGTGTATTGCTTCCCCTTTACGAGAGAGAGAGGGGGGGGGGGGGGGAGAGGTTAGTCTTGTTCCTTTAGGTTTTTAGGTACTGGTATTGGCTAAAAAAATGGGGAGAAATATCAGAGTGGTTGAGTATCAAGTGTTGATAAACATGAGAGAAATGTGTGTATATGGGAAAGGTTTTTGGATTGTCGAATAAGGAATTGATTACTTCTTTACAGGGAGTTCTCGGTGAATATCTCGTACTAATTTGTTGCTTGTCTTTGCTTTGTCATTGTGATCACTTTTGCAACAATGTGTAGTTACCGTTTTGCAACTTGAAAAAAACCACTGTTTAATTTACAAGTTTCCTTAGGTTGTTGGTGAACTTTTCAATTTATTACATTCGTTGGTCATTTCTTCTTTGAGTGGTGGGTTGTCATCTATATCAAAGACTATGAAGATGTGTTGCCTGCCAAAGCTTGCACAGCTTATGAACATAGGTTTAAATTAAGTAAAATTTATAAAGTTAGGATTTTCTTTATGGTAATCTGGATAGATGTTTTCTTAATCTTAGAGCATGTTAAAATCTCCTTACTTAAGCTTAATTTTCCACTGGAGTTTCGTGTTCCTGGTGTACGAGTCAAGTAACTGTGTTGATTACTTTGGTAGGTACGGTGATAATCTCAGTACACAAGAAATATGAACCTCTGTTCTATTTCCTTTAGTGGAGATAATCAGCGGCTCCAGGTTAATGAAGGACAGTGTAGGAGTTATAGGAAACTTTAGCAGTCTGAAAATACCCAATATAAGGGCTAGGTGAACGGGGTACATTATTATTGAAATTTCTACAATGCTTGTATTAGATTTATGATGTTAGATTGATATCTGCTTATTATTTTAGTGAGACTACATTTCAATTACTTATAATGAGGCTACATTAGCAGCTTATTATCGTATGTTCTACTGTGGTTGTGTATTTTTTATATTGTTAGATTTAACTTTCTAAATTAATATTGGATTGTTAAACTGTAAAATATAGGGCTTGATAAATATACTGTTAGATCAACAAATGTGCTAAAGGTGGTAAACAGTAATCATGGGTCGGGGGATGTTTTCAGCCCTATCTGAGATTGTGGTCGGGGTTGGGGAAAGAAAAATGCGTCCCCACCACGCTTTATTCCTATGCCTACAAAACCCATTGAGGAGCAAACCATGCCTCTTTAGTAATTCCAATGCCACCGAACCTATCCCATTCTTTACTCATGCACTTCTGTTTTCTAATCTCTTCTGCTTCCACCATTTTGTGCAGTAATTTAACCAAATCGTATCAGAGATGTTTCTCACAAGGTGAATTCCCCCATCCTTTGCTTTTAACATGCAGTTCATGCCTTTTTCCGTTTTGCTTGATTCAATTAACCAATGGGTTTTCCTGAATCCATTATTTTTTCTTTCTAATTGTTTAATTGTCTATGTTGTGATTGAAATAGAACTGAGTATGACCGAGGAGTCAACACCTTCTCTCCTGAAGGCCGTTTGTTTCAGGTTGAATATGCAATTGAAGCCATCAAGGTATATTGCTTCACTCTGTTCTTTCTCTTCTGTGATTATTGTTATCCATCAGTAAAGAAAAAAAAGAGCTTACTATTTCTTTCCTAATTTTTATGTTTGTCAATGGGCTTTCTTGGATTGCAGCTGGGATCAACTGCAATTGGGTTGAAAACTAAAGAGGGTGTTGTCCTTGCTGTTGAAAAGCGCATAACTTCACCACTGCTGGTCTGTTTCTTTACTTTTAATTATGTCGGTATATTTATCATCTTACTGTGAAATTTACCATTTACACATAAATGTGCCGGTAACTATTGACTATCAGTATACAAGTTGATGGAATTAAGTAGGAAATATGCTTGTACAAAATGTTGGTTTTTGCCATAGATAGGCTTCACATAAATGGAATTTTGGGGGCAAGCTGTTGTATTTGGATATAATTTGATTGTTGATGTTCATTTTATAGACAAAAATGTGGGTTGTGCATATAGTCATGTATCACAAAAAGTAATGCTGTTTCCTTTATATTCTGCTATCAGTATTCTTCATTTTTGTTTTAGGGTGAAACGAGACCTTTTGTTTTAGATGAAAAGAGACCTTTTTATTTGCTGGTGGGGTGGGCTTGGGTCATTTATTCTTAGGTTCTGTGTATAGTGAAAACATAAATGTTTGCCTATACTATAACTGAATTTATAGTTTATATGGATTTTATTGGACATAAATAAAGAAACATGATTATCTTGTTGTGGTTACTTGTGCTTTGCACCTTCATTGATAAAAGCCTAGTACTTTCTTTCAGGAGCCAAGTAGTGTTGAGAAAATTATGGAAATTGATGAGCACATAGGTTGTGCAATGAGTGGATTGATTGCTGATGCCCGAACACTTGTTGAGCATGCACGGGTGGAAACTCAGGTATTGTGAACCTTATAGCATATATTAAGTAGTTGATTAGTTAATGATTGATATATTTTGGTTTATTGTTTGCAGAATCATAGGTTTTCCTATGGTGAGCCAATGACTGTTGAGTCTACAACCCAAGCTCTTTGTGATCTCGCCTTGCGTTTCGGTGAAGGTGATGAAGAATCCATGGTAAAGAATTTCTCAACTTTGATATTTGTACCTTTATTTGTTTGCTTGCTTGTTTGTGTTGCTTCTGTTTAGGAAAAAATAGTTTATGAACATTTCTTAATGCACTGATATCTCCTGATTGCATCCATCGTTGAATATTCAACATTATAATTTATAAATATACAGTTCCTCATGTAAGGTTCTTAAGAAGCATGTGCCAATATACCTTTTTCTGCTGTACAAAACACTAAATAGCAGTGACAGTAGATCATCATGCATGTCTTTTAACATAAGCCATTTTTTTTTCTCTTTGGCAGTCTCGGCCATTTGGAGTATCTCTTCTCATTGCTGGCCATGATGAGAATGGACCTAGCTTGTAAGTATTTGTTTCATCTATTAAGCATTGACTACTTCTGGGAGATGGTGATGGAGTTGTATTTTTGGTTTGTTTTCTATATTTATCCAGTGATTACTTTAAAGTGTTTGTCTGAATTTATGATGCTGGTGATCTTTTTAAATTGTTGTTATTGTTCCTATTATCTTATGCTTTTCTTCGGTAATTTGTAAAATTATAAAAAGGAATTCTGGACAAAAGATATTTCAATAAAAATTAATATTTTGGTTGTTCATGATCATACAATGGTTCCTTTAGGATCCTCTGCTGTTGTTACTCAAGGCCTTTCTTTATGTTGAAAGCTTGTTTCTTTAAGCTTAAAAAAGTAATTGAGATTGTGTAAAAGTGTGACTTTTTGTGGAGATTGTTTTTTGAAGCTATTTATTGTAGTTTCTAAAAACATTATAAAATCTGACATTGTTTAGATTTATTTTTATAAATAGCTTACGGATTGCCCAAACATTTTATAAAATATTTCAAAAGATATTTTTAAGAAAAAAGTTCTTAAAAGTTGGTGTATATTACATCTTCCTTGTCTAAGCGAGTCGGAACTTTGACATTCTCTGCAGGTGCTTCATAGTCATGTAGTTACTGCAGCACCTCATTGCTCTTTGTTGTTTTAAGATAATGCTATTTTTGGTTCAACAAAGTACCTTGTTTTACCATTCCTTTTTGGCATTATTTCATTTTATGGTTCAGCTTTCTACCCTGTTAAATCTACTCTCAAGAAAGTATATGTTGAGGTTTTTGTTCTGCAATGGTAATCAGTTGTTGGTTACAACTTTTTCTACCTTAACAAGGAAACAATTGAGGGTAGCATGTAGTTCACCTACATATAAAGGTTTAAGGCTCAATTATAAACAATTTTGTTATTCATGTATGACGCAGATACACTAATAGAGATTACTTTTTAGACAGTGAATAAATGCACAGCATTATTCTGTTTCTGGCCTACTCCCAAGGCTTTTATTCTTTAGTCACTGGATGATATGTTGTTATCTCTGCTGGTCTTGATCCCAGCCCTTTTCATTTTGGACTTCTTACATTTACTGAATTTAAAAGTTTCTGATTTTCAGATATTACACCGATCCATCTGGCACATTTTGGCAATGCAACGGAAAAGCAATTGGTTCAGGGTCGGAAGGTGCAGACAGTTCCCTGCAAGAACAATTCAACAAGGTATCAATATTTTTATATTTATTGTACATAAACCCTCTATTCTGTTTGTAACAGTAAACTTATAGTTGATTACCTCCCCTTGAAAATAACGTAACAAAAGGTAATATTATTCAAACTATATATAAACTCTTTTTATCTGGAATCACAAAATTAAACTTCACCTTCAAGATTTTACCTAGTTTCCTGTTTACTTAATGAGAAGATAAAACAAACCAGTCCGATGATCTGCAGATTTTTGTTTAAATCCTATTTTTATCCCTATCTTAGCATTAGTATACGTACGTCAACTGTTCAATTGACATTGTTCCTTGTTTTTAATGTTTATATTTCTACTAATCATAATGAATTTTGTCCATGTCTAGGAAAAAGTTAAGCCAGTCAAATTTTTCTGATAATTTTGATGGCCAAATTATTTTCATCTTCCTATTTAGTTCTGGAGTTCTGTCAATGCTCTGCCAAGGCCTTCTGTAAAGGACATCTTTCATTCTAGAGGCTTTAACTGCATGTTTGGATCAATGTTTATTTTGAAGAAATAAGTGTTTCTTTTGGGTCCCTGAGAGTGCTTTTTAAAAATCAGCGATTAATTTTCTAGAACTATGCTGAATGACTTGAAAGCAATGCAATCGGGTGTTAATTATTATGTTGTGCAGGACCTAACTCTTCAGGAAGCCGAGACTATTGCATTATCCATTTTGAAGCAAGTTATGGAAGAGAAGGTAAGGAACAAATGAAATGAATGTTTTTTCTATTGATTGATGCCTCTCCCTGAAATTGAAGGGAGCATAAAAAATAATTGGTTTATTTTGTGATTTTCATCTTAGGTCACTCCCAACAACGTTGACATTGCCAAGGTGGCTCCAACATATCATCTTTACACCCCCTCCGAGGTGGAAGCTGTGATAAGTCGTCTATGATTTTCTTTTCGTGACATCCTCTGTTCAACATTTGTGTTTCCTATACCTCTTGTCTGTACGACTAATTATTTAGCATTTGAGGAATATTTCTTTGGTGGATGATGATGCTATGCAGTGCTGCACTTGTGATCAAGTGGTCCACTGTTTCAGATTATACTGTCATATTTGTTGCATTCGGTCTAGTTGATATTGAGGACCAAAAAAAACCACAATTAATACCCGAATACCGTGCTTTTTATTTCCTACTGAATGAAATTTTAAGGAATGGGTCCAATTTATCGCACCTTACAAATATATTTTTTATTCTGGAATAGGCATTTCAGAATATACTTTCCCATTTTGGGAGTGAACAGAGATATTTGTAAGGTGCAGAAGCAAATTCAGATGGAGCAAAAAGAAATGCAAGTGATCCATAGGCATTGTGTGCACTATTGAAAGAAAAGGAAAAATCAAGATACTTTAAAAAACAAATTATTTCCTCAGTCGATTGTATCACTGTAATAGATGTAGTTCCTGCCTGATTTGTTAGTTCCTTTAACAACTATAACATCGTTAAAATTTTCTACAGAAACCGTCATTATCTTTTATCACAAATTTATTTCTATTATAAACTGTCATCATTAATTTTTTTTAATCTCATTATATTACTGTTACTAGAAGAAAAAAAGGCTCATGTTTGTATGTTAGAAAATTTTTAAATGTAATTTGAGTTACTGAATTTTATTAATTAAAAAATTGTATTTTATTTTGTCGTCTTTGCTTAAGAAATGTTAAAAAAAAAGGTTAAATGTAGCACTTACAATTAGTAATTATGCATTTTATGTGTAAATGAAATAGTTATAATGATTTAAAAAACAATTCTCTCCAACATTTTTAGTGGAAAAAATATTAAAATCAGTGTTTTCATCAATTAATTAATTTACTATACATATGAATACATTTTTAATATAAAGAAAATATGTCTTTTAGTGGTTCTCCATATTTGGTTCCTGACTGTAGAATTTGGAGCATGTTTTAAACAGGTCCGCAACCTTGTTTAGATGGAGTTTCACTCGTTATATTATAATAATATAGGTGGAAGCAAAATAATTAAAACGTCAGCTTAAACATGGACGGTTTTCCTTAAAAATTAACATTCAGGGGTTGACACGTCTTGTTTCACTGACTCGACTTGATACGGGGTTATTTTTCTCATGATTGAGTTAAGAAAATTTAACTCGTTCCATTTTAAAATAGTTCGTATTTAAGATTTTAGCAATGTAATGGTTTAACTACATAACTTTTGCATCTTGATATTATATTTATATTAATATTATTTATCTTTATATATATATATATATATATATATATATATATATATATATTAATTTACACTTATTTAATTTTATGATTGGTTTATAATGACTGTAAAGCGGTGAATAGTGTCTTTGGGTGTGAATCTTACAATATAATTATGCCGCGGCAAATTTTTTCAGCATTCCCTTAATTTCAACCTGTATTTTCAGAAATTTCAAATTTCAAAATTTAAAATTTAAATTTTGGTTTAAATTTCAGACTGTATAATTTAGTGATGTTTTGAATTATATAATTTAAAATGTTAAATTAATACTTTTTATTTTGAATTATACAATTCATAATACAAAATTTATATTTTAAAATGTGTGATTCATAATATAAAATTTATATTTCAAAATATACTATTTGAAATATAAAAAAAAAATGTATTTTAGAATGTAAACAGGATTGCATAACCGTGTTAAAATAATTCTAGATTGTAATAAAGTGTGGTCCATGAGTCTTGAATGCAGTCTTGTTTAGAATGTATATTTTGGAATGTAAAATATAAAATGTAAATTTTATTTTGTAATTTAAATTATACATTTTAAAATATAATATTTTTATTTTAGATTGTAAATTTCAGTACAATAATAAAAAATGTTCTTCAGATTACATAATCTAAAATATATTTTTCTAGAAAATAATACATGGAGGAATACTTTTGACATTTCTTGCACCTTATCAGGAAGAAAATAATACATGGACGTGTGGGAAGAAACCTTATGGGCTTTTCAGCTTAACTTCATTCAAACCCAAATCTACGTAACTTTAAACCCAGCTGATTCATTCTTATTGCTTCCTGCACCCAAATATTACTAAATGCACATACATTAACACAAAAAGATTAAACTACATATTAAAATTGCTGTGTCATGTTTCTATTGCCAACATTCCATTATCATCACTACTACAATGGAGGAAAAAGTTGGAAAAATATTGCAAAGGAAGATGAGAGAATGAAAGAAATAAATCATTCTGAAAAACTCTTAAAAATGCACTTCATTTGAAAAATGTTATATATTTTTCAAAAAGTTTATTATGAAAAAACTTGTTCTAGAATGTAATTTATGAGTTCTAATTTTTTTTTTTCAAAAATTTTACTCTAAAACTTTTGCAAAATTTGTTTTGAAATATATTTGAAACATGTAATTGGAAAGTCAGTGTTACAAAAGATAGAATAACCATTTTAAAAATGTTTAGATGCGGGAAGAAATTGTGAAAATAGAGAAAAGTAAAAGTTGACCGGACAATGTTTTTGTCCTCTCTGTCTAGTATGCTAAATTGATGGACTGGAGACAGAATAAGAGAATTGGCTCGCTATAATTTGCTTTTTATTTTTAAAATTTAAATTAAAATAAAAAATACTTTATTTTTTTATTATATTATTTAAATTATATAAATACATAAACATATTTTAATTAAATTCTTCTAAATTAAAATTTAAATATTAATTATAAGAAATAATTTAATATATAAAATAAATAATATAATTATGTTATATATATACATATATAATTTTTAAAGCAATAAATTAAAAAAGTAATATTTAAAAATACTTAATAAGACATTAAGATTTTAAACCTATTTTATTACGTTTGACCAGTCCATTCTATACTGTTTTTACAAACCAACAGGGCTAGAAAAGAATGGCAAAAAAAAGGGAATAAATAAATAAATGCATAGTATAAAAACATTTTTGCACTAGTTAAAATATATTTTAATCCCAAAAATTATATTTTTTTACTATACTACTTTTGTCGATGTATTAATATTTATTATTTTATTTCTTTTATTGATTTTTTAACAAATTACAAAATCAGATGAAACTATTGTCTCTCTATTCTCATTAAACGCCAGGCGGTCTTTCTATAAATTTTTTCATTATAAACAATGAGTTTTTTTTTTTGTTATTCTCATTTTATCGGCTTTGTATTTATTTATTTATTCTTTATTTACATAGAGACCGGTAGTGTAAAGTAACCAATTAGTTCAACTACATTTTTTATAGTATATTTGAATTGTATTACTAGTTTTTGGGTTATAAAACTAACAAACATTCGGTGAGTATAATTCCACATATATTGAAAAAAGAAAATGCCATCTTAATTAATTTTATATTATTATTTCAATAATTATTAAATAACAACTCACGCCTTTTAAACATTATACATGAAAATAAATTTTCATTTCTAATATAATATGATTTCATTATATAATCTTAGGTTAAATATGATTTTGGTAATTTAATTTTAAGTGAAAATTAAAATTAGAATTTTGGTTTGATTTAGTTAATTTATAAATGCGTATATTTAATTATTTTAACCAAATTTTGTTAAATTTATTTGATGTTTCAAACACATTTTATGATAGCATTTTAGATGTTTACATAGTTTAAAACATCAAATACATTTGACAAAATTCAATGAAAAATATTAAATTCACACATTTTTAAAGATGTCAATATGGGTTCCAACACGTGAGCGGGTTAAACTCAATCCGGCTCACTTAACCATCAAGTTAAACGGAGGTGGGTTGATCCACTTAACCCACAAACATTTTTTTACAAATTTAAAATTTGTTTTTAATAATTATTTTGCTACTCCAAATTATATAGGTTCATAATTTCATATTTTTAAATGATAGAATGTTGTTTAATAATATTTGAATAGTTTAAATGTTTAATTAATTTGATTGTTAAGTTATATATGTTGATACTTTAATCTTTAACTTTACTTTTTATAATAAGTTACTCAAGCAATCGTCTTATAAGCAATTTTTCTAAATTAACATGACAAAAATGTGTAGTTTTTTTTTTATTTATATTTTGTTGAATAACATAATAGAAAATGTGTAATATTAGTCATGTTTTCTTGGACTATATAAACATTCTTTTAAAAATAATTTATCATATATTAATGGTGAATTTGATAAAAACATTGGTTATTAATTTTATCATGATTGTCATTTTATGAGTTATTTAAAAAATTATTTAAATATTTGAATACTTAAAAATAAATAAATAAATATTTTTTATGTAAATTAATAAGTTAATCCACCGATACATAATAGCTTGAACCAAATTGTAAAATTTAATGAATCAAATTAAATTTACTTATTTTTAACTGAACTTGTTATGAGAGAACTATTTTAATGAAATTGACTCACTTTGATAAGTATACTTATTTTTAAAGAGAATTGTATACTTTTACGATATAAAAAGGTTCATGGTGATGTCAAAAAGTATTTTCTTTAAAAAGTCTGCGATGAAGGTTACTCTTTTACCTCTATATCCGAAAAACATTTTATTTCCTAGGGTAATGTTAAAAAGTGTTTTCTTAAAAAGTCTGCCATAAATGTTACTTTTTTACCTCTATATCTGAAAAGCATTTTATCTCCTAGGGAGATGTTAAAAAGTGTTTTCTTAAAAAGTGCGATAAATGTTACTCTTTTACCTCTATTTCTGGAAAACATTTTATTTCCTAGTTTTTGAATAAATGTTTTCAATGATACATTAATTTATTTAAACGCACCTTACTCATGGGGTTTCTTGCGTAAGCAGAACATGGACACTTTTAAAAAATGCTCAATATTATTAAATAACATGTAAATGTAACCAAAGTAAAATTTGTTGTATTTATATAATTTTATCATATAATATTTTTATTTTATTATTATTATAGATTAACATTAAAATAAATTATATTATTTGTTATTATTTAATATTGCATATTTGTTATTAATTTAAAAAAGTATTGAAAAGTGAGAAAAGAATATTTAAATTGTACTTAATACCGACTCCTAATGTGAAACTTATTAAATGTACCAGATCAAATTATGAAAAATGAAAAATAAAATCGAAGAGTAGGGTTTAAATTAAAGTACGAATAATTCATTTCACTCGTATATATTCAAATTAGAACAACTTTTTTAAGAAAAACGCAGTCTAAAATTAATGAAAACAGGGAAGAACACATGCATGGCTCAAAAAAGAGTTTATATCGCGAAATGAAACCAATGAATTGGAATAAATCACAGATATTGTCAGATGAACCAAGATAAAGAAAACTGTTCAATTAATGAACACTAATAGTTTGAGCCATTTTTTTGTTTATATGAAGTCAATCATGTATAATTTGTCTGAATTGTTATGCATGTTTGGATGCATCATGTGGAATTTTGAAATTAAAAATATTTATAAAATTTGAAACTGCAACAACATACCTTTTGATCAAAAAAGCATCCCAAGGTACTTGAATCAACAAGTTTTTGTATAAAAAATGAATATAATTTGGGACAGATTTAAAGCCAGTGTACCACAGTTCAATAATCAACTTAATTTAAAAAAAAAAAAAAAAACATTGCAAAGAAGCATGTGACATAACGGGACCATCATGATGTGAAGATGTCCAAGCACATTTAAGCACAAAATGCCAAAGTATATATGAACAAAGTCATTGATGGCATGAAGTTTAAATATAAGCAATGTAATGCATTGTCCAATAACAAAATCTATTAAATTAAACCATGAAAATCTTGAACCTAGTTTGTTTATAATCCCAAAATAAACATATAGAAAGAAAGAAAAAGCAGAAAGTTGGTAGCAGAACCCTAATTTTGAAGCCTAATTTGCTTGCGCTATTAGTAAATTGCAGAAACTTCCATGTGTGCTTCCCTAATGCTGCACTTTAAAAACCCTTGATTAGATGAGCTGAAGAGTCAAGTTTCAATGGAGCATGTTGAAATCCCTGCAAAAAAACAAACCACGAATAATTGTCAATTTTACTGTTGCCAAAACTGAAAACATGATTCTAAAACTGCTACTAATTACTTAACTAAACTAGAGCACCACCTAGTTGGAGTTTTCCTATATATAAATAATACACTAATATTCTAACTATTGCAGGCATAGCTAGTTTCAATAGATGAAAAATAAATTAAGATATTATATTTGGGATATTTGAAAAGAGATGATTTTGTATGCCACAGTGAAATCAATAAATACTAATGCTTAAATCTTATTATAAATTATTACAATTAGTTGGCAAGTTTTTTTTTAATGACACTTAATATTTATAAGTGATAACTGATACAAGAAATTGTATTGCAAATCATACATGTATTGAAATATTAATTAATTAATTAATTTGTTAACTGACAGTATATATATATATATATATATATATATATATATATATATATATATATATATATATATATATATATATATATATATATAAAATATATATAATATATATTTAT
>Ga0214543_1006485_pt1 | contig 20784 bp, 18 predicted proteins | sample CNSS2metaG_FD_160094 | JGI IMG/M metagenome (GOLD analysis project Ga0214543, IMG submission 160094) | Root nodule microbial communities from cowpea collected in UCLA plant growth center, Los Angeles, California, USA - CNSS2 | ecosystem: Host-associated > Plants > Roots > Nodule | place: USA...
TCGAGGGGGATTCGGAGACGGTGGCCGCTTGGCAGGGCTTCACCGACGAGCAAGGTGCCCGGGATTATGCACATTTCCTCGACCGGCTCCGTACCACCGTGAACTATGGCAATGATGCGTTCCGCCAAGCGGTGGCCATAGATCTGCGGCAGGCAGCGGCCAGGCCGCAATTGCGCGCACAGTATTTTGAACAGGCTTCCGGAGCTAGCGATACCTGCGAGGATCGCATCACTTTGGCCTGGAATGGAATGCAGACTGCACGTCTGAACGCTGATGTAGAGGACGGGGTCTATGACGGGTCGCTCCACCAACTGCTCCAGCACGGCCGTGTCATGTTCCGTTTGGAGGCGCTGGACGGGATCGCGCGCGAGACGGTCAACTCGCTTCGACGTACCAATCCGGACATCGACGAAATCGAGGTCTATCTTGCTTACCAGACACGGCTGCGCGACACCCTGGAACTGCGGCACGTCGCCCCAGACATGCGCTTCTTGAACATCTCTCACGTTACCGAGGACGACATTGCCAGGGCCGCGAGGTCGGTGCGGGAACTGGAGGCGACGGGATTCAGGGACTATGTGGCAACGGGCTGGCAACCTTGGGAAAGAGTGGTGAAGCGCATCGCCCCCGAAAGTCATGCAGCGATGCAGGAGCAGCTCATCGATGCGATGGGAGAGGAGTTCGTCATCCGCCTGCATCAAAGGCTCGCCGAGCATGGCCTGGCAGGCGATGCCGATGCCGAGCGGGTGCTCGGAGCTGAGATCCGCAACGAGATCGCCCGCGAGATCAAAGGCGATTTAATGGACACGGTACTCCGGGATCGCGGTGTTGGGCTGTGAAGCGGCCGCTCATGCGAGGACTGTCAGTCGCTGTTTCCCCTCGGCCGTCGCCGCGGTGATTGCGCGATCGGAGATGAGAGTTGTGCCTGCCTGGCAGCACCGCCGCCAAGCAAATGGGAAGCCACCAAAGCCGTTGTGGCCGGAACGGCAATTGCCGTTGTTGCGCGCGTAACGGCATGCGTTTTTTCAAATGGACAGCTCGAACCATCGTCGTTTTCTGGCGCCCGCCATTGGCCCGCGGCATCGCCTCGCTCGCCGGCCTCCTATCGCCTGGACCGAGAAAGCGCCAAACGACCCACACAGCACTACTGTGAGGCATAGAAGGCATAGCATCTATGCCTATTAGGCTACCGTTATGCCACAGAGAAGGTTAGCAAAAAACTTGCTTAATTCGCACTGCTCGAAGGCATGAGCGACGCCGAAGATGGGCAGGCTGATCTGTAGGACGCTTGGTCGCTCATCGCGATCGACGCGCGTGCTGAAATGCCGCAGAACGCTGCTGCTGGAATTTTCACGGAATGGCCGAAAGCAAGAGAAATACCGTGAATATCGCCAGATGAACGGCGCCCTGTAGCACGGTCGTTCTGCCCGTTCCCAGGGTGATCGTACCGACGAACAGCGTCAGGATCAGCATAATGAGGTTCTGTGGCGCGAGACCCAAAGCAAGATCTCGGCCAAGCGCGACAGATATGGCAGCTACCACCGGGATTGTCATCCCAATGCTCGCAAGCGCAGATCCGAGTACGAGGTTGACACTATTTTGAAGACGATTCATTAGTGCCGCCTTGACAGAGGCTATCCCCTCTGGCAGCAAAACCACCCCCGCGATAGTCACGCCCACTACGGCTTGTGGCAGTCCCAGCGCCGCGACGGCGCTGTCGAGCGGAGAGGAAAGTAGCTTTGCCAATAGGACGACTGCAATGAGGGCCAGCACAAGCAAGCCTCCGGCCGCTAGCGGATTACACGGCGTCTCATATGTAGCCGGAGGCGAAATGGCGTCTTCGTCAGCGGCTACAACATCGATGAAATAGTCGCGATGGCGAACGGTCTGCACGAATAGAAACACACCGTAGAGGGCCACAGACACAAGTCCTATGACGACGAGCTGTGTCACAGCGAACTGCTGTGGTTTTCCTGCGGTGACGAAATTCGGCAAGACGAGAGACAGTGTCGCGAGTGTGCCTAGTACCGCCAGTGCCGCCGACGCGGCATCCAACTGGAACGACTGCTCGCGATGGCGTCGGCCGCCAAGCACGAGACAAAGGCCGATGACGCCATTGAGCACGATCATCACGGCGGCAAAGACCGTATCTCTCGCGACCACTTCGTTTCCCTCCGCGCCGGACAGCATTAAAGAAACGATGATCGCCACTTCGATGATTGTCACGCAAACGGCGAGGAGGATCGCTCCAGAAGGTTGGCCCACTCGAGCGGCAAGAATTTCGGCGTGATGCACGGACGCAAAGACCGCACCCGCGAGCAAGCCGGCCGACATCAACAGAAGTACGACGGATCGTTCCGGCAGCACGTGCGCCAGTGTCATAGCCGCGATGACGCAACCGAATAGCGGAACGATCCAAGACCACAGCGGGACATGTGCGGAGCTATCCTGCAATCTAGATTTCATGTTTCCATTCCTTGGTGACGAGTATGCGAGGATCCTTGCCGCGGCAATCGGCGTACCGAACCAAGGCTTCGGAGAACCGGGCGAGGTTCGCCAGATCTAGCAAGACGCAGGACGAGCCCTTGGGTGTGGCGTCAACCGCCCTCGCGGCAGGTGCAAGAAGCAGGCTCTGCCTGCCGTGAGAAGCGCCTTTCATGTGATTAGGCACGTCAAAGCTGTGGTGTACTTGAAGGTGTACGGAGCTATGCTCCCCAGCCCGTCTCGAAAGTTCAGGTCTCCTTTGCGAGGCTCTGCTCAAGGCGCACGACCTCGCGTCGCAACGCCTCGATCGTTGCATCACGGTTGCGAATGGCTTCAAGCTGTGTGGCTCGGTCGTCCTCGGAAGCCATGAGCGCCTGTTTTAGCTGAGCCACCATTGATGTGGCCAGCTGCAGGTTTTCAGCTATTTTGAGCTGGGGTAGACGTTGCGCCTCTCCATATTTGGAGGAGTTGGAGCCAATGGGGGTGTTCTCTTCAGCTTGCCGAAAGATGCTGTTGCACTCACTCGCACCGGCGGGAGTGCCGTCTGCCTCGCCACGACGCAAGTCCCACCAAGTTCGAAATACCTGGCGGTATCGTTCCGTTACCGCTTTGCCCCTGTCCACGATCCCAGCGTCTTTTGCGTGCTGAAGTGACTGCTCGTAACCGAGTTCCACCAATAGCTCGGCGCCGACTAGATCGGTTACTGTTTGCATCTCTTCGATGGTCAGTTCGGTTCGCCAAGTTTCGACTGAGCGGTTGTCGACAGCCTTTTTCTTCAGGAGCCTCCGATCCCCGAAGCTACTTAGCCTAAGATATTCCGTTTGCTCAACTGCTGGAACTATAAAGCCACTTGGATCGTAGCCAAGCGCAGTGATCACACGCCGGATTTCCTCGTCTGGGCGCTCAACCAGGTGTTCATAATGTACAGTTTGCGTATGCGGGCGCCCGCGCTGCGCCGCGAGCGCGGGTAGGCCCAGCACGAGATCGGCGAGAGCCAACGCGACAGCCGCAGTAGGCGTGCCGATTACGAGGTCGGCGAGACAGGATACACTGGTCGGTGGGCATCTTTCTGAAACAAACGGAATGCCCCACGTCGATTTCAGTGATGCCGCAATCGCATAAGGATTACGCAATAGAAGGATATGTGGTGCTTCTGGGTACAGGGAATGCAAATAATCGAGCACCATCCAGTACCGCGGAGTCTTGTCGATCAACGTGCGCTTGCCCGCTGCTGCTAAATATTGAGAGTAAGCGGCATCGGCAAAAGCTCGGCTGACGCTAATGTGATCTATTCGTCCCAAGAACTCGTGGGTCGCAGCCTGGATCAGTGATGCCCCTGCTGCATGACGGTGGTCCACTCTACCAAATGCCTCGAGTGCCAACATTAGCCAAGGCTCAGGCGGCGCTGTGATATCCGGATGCTGCTGGAGCAAATGCGCCAGCAGCGTGGTCCCCGAGCGGGGAACGCCGAGGAGAAAACAGACCGCAGGGAAATGGCTGACATCGCCGCTCATGAGTTCCGACCCCTTCGCCAGCTTGTGGGAACACATACCCGCCGCGCGTGAGCTTCTAATTGACCCACTAGGGCGTGCGCCCCCGTCAGTTTATCGTGGTGTACACCGGAGAATTCTTCCTCAGAACCACGGCAAAGATCGATAGCCATCCTGATACGCCGGACTCCTTCTATACTTCGTTTGCTATGCGCCGTTCCGGCAAACCCGGTCAAATCGTTTCTGCCAATGAAACACATCCACGTTTTGGATGATGGTGCGCATAGTAGATTTGTGAACACAAAGCGTCGATCCGTGCGCTACAAGGCGCAATGCATCCTGGCCAACGAGGAAGCAATGTACTGACCTCGGGAACGCGTTCGAGCACAGGTTATTCGCCCACAGTAGGAATGTTCCAAAACGCACTCGTCAACCTCATCCCAGAATGATGGCCTCAGCCCTCATGTCCCGTCGGCAACGGGGAATGGTAGTCCTTGTAATAGACCTCCGCGCTGCCATTGTAGACGTCAATGATAGCCGCGCCGGGGTCGAGAGCGACACGCTCCAGCACGTAGGAAAATCGCGTCATTTCCCATCCAATCGCCTCTCGAGAAATTCTTCGATTCGTCGCGCCAGCGCCGCCGGTTCGGTTCCAACCGTCTTGAGATGTAGGTCAGGATTTTCAGGCACCTCATAGGGAGCGGAGACGCCGGTGAAGTTTTTGATTTTGCCTGCAAAAGCCTTCTCATAAAGGCCCTTCGGATCTCGCTGTGCACATTCCTCCAAAGGCGTATCGACAAAAATTTCGATGAACTCTCCTTCGTTCATCAACTCGCGCGCCATGCGCCGTTCGTCGCGAAATGGAGATATCAAGGAGACAATCACAATCAGTCCGGCGTCGGCCATCAGCTTGGCTACCTCGGCTACGCGGCGAATATTCTCCACGCGGTCGGCCTCGGTAAAGCCTAGATCGTGATTGAGGCCGTGACGCACATTGTCACCATCAAGCAGGTAGGTGTGTTTGCCGCGCGCGTGCAGTAGCTTGTCGAGAGCATTGGCTATCGTCGACTTGCCGGATCCGGAAAGTCCCGTGAACCACAGGACGGACGGTCGCTGTCTCTTCATCGCAGACCGGGCTTGCTTGTTCACGTCAATGGCCTGCCAGTGGACGTTCTCGGCGCGCTGAATCGGGAAGTCGTCGATGCCAGCGCCGACAGTCGCGTTCCGGCTGTCGATAAGCACAACCGTAAGATTCTCCGCGGAAGCCGCGGTGGCCAATTCCCGCGCAAATTTACACCCACCGGCCGTCTCCGCAGAGAGGAAGGTGCGCTTCTTGATCTCGAGATGACGATAAGCCACCTCGTCTGCGAGGCCGGTTTCGCACCGCGCTTCATACCGGTCGAGCGGGGAGACGAGGTCAATCTCTCCGCCAATAGTGCCACTGGTCTTTCCCTCGAGCCCGGTGCCAGGCAGTTGATCATTAAAGATCGGTTTTGGGTGGAGCAGCTGACAAAGCAGCATGGATTTTCCGTCACCCGCAGAACCGCACGTGATGAATGTTAAGGGCAAATTGAGTCGCGCATCTAGCTCGCCTAGCGGCAGGAACGGATGTGGCAACAGAAATATCTCCCGCTTCTTCTTCCCCATCGCGCTTCGACGACGCCTCCAGCGACTGAAGTAGATTTCTCCGGATAGTTCCAAGCAGCGACGGCGGCAAACGTGACGCATCGGTGCTCGCGTGCCAATTACGTAGGACGGCCTGCAACGGGGGAAGCAAGCAAGCCGGCTTGTGGCTAAAGAGTCGTGTTTCTGAGCAAAACGTCACCCTCCACTCCGCGTGGAAACTGAGCCACCAATTCGAACGAAGGTAGTAGGTCAAGAATTGCGCTGAGGGGCAGTTGACCTTCATACAGCTCCCGATCACTATATTCCGTGTAGATGAAGCGCGTTTTGTTTAGAGTCTGTTTGCCGCCAGCGATAACGTCGGACTCGGCCCCCTGCACATCCATCCAGATCAAATCGACGCTCTCCAAGTCAGCTTCACTGCACCAATCATCCAGCCTCCGAGTTTCAACTGAGATGGGTCCGTCAAACCGAACCCACTGGTATTCGGAAAGGTGGTTCTTGGGCCGGCGTATTGATCCCGACAGATCCCATTCCTTTGCATCTCCATCTCCATTACTGGGGTGGAAATCGATTTTGCCGTTTCGGTCACTGATCGCGACTTCAAATAGCCTCATCCTGTCCAGATAAAGACCCATGTTTTCCCTACAGCGAGCAACGGCACGAGGGTCTGGCTCAAAGCAGTAAAGCTGGGCCTTCGGACAAAGCTGGAGAAAGCGTCGTGCATCGCTTCCATCATTGCAGCCGATGTCCAGGATCACGGGGTCAGGCTTTTTGAGAAGCGAAACGATCTGTCGATGCACCTTCAAGGAAGACGTTGGCCCCCTTACGACCTTCACAAATTCTCGCATGGATCTCTGAAGAGAGATTAGCAGGCCTTCTTTAAGATACCGCGCTACTTCCATCAAATTTCACCTCAATTATTGCGAATTTATTCGTTCGCTAGGTTCAAGCAGTGGTCTTTCAGCCCTAGGGTCAGCACATTAAACGCCGACGAAGCAGTTCCACAGATAAGAAAAATGGCACCACCGCGTATACGCAAAGCGCGCTGATGTGCAGACCGACGCTTCCGCCTGGGCGATCTAGCATCGCTGGACGAATGAGCTCTATTGAATGTGCCAGCGGCAGCAAATGCGATAGCTGCTGAAAAATGTCGGGCAGTTGGGTGACTGGGAAGACCGCTCCAGACAAGAACAGCATGGGTGTGAGGAAGAGCGTCTGATAAAATATGAAATAGTCGTAACTGGGCGCAAGCGCCGTCACGATCATCGCCAGGCTTGCAAAGGCGAACCCCGTGAGTGCGATCACTGGCAACGCAAAGAGAACGGACGGCCACGATGCATAGCCGATCGTGGCGGCAACGAGCATCATTGCTGTCCCAGCCAACAACGCCTTGCTGGCTGCCCACGCCAGTTCACCAAGAATGATGTCCCCGAGCGTGAGCTGCGTGCACAGGGCTGATTCCCAAGTGCGTTTTGCGTGCATACGAGCGAAGGTCGCGTGAATGGTCTCGAACGTCGCTGAGATCATTGCACTTGTTGCAACCATACCAGCCGCCAAGAACGCGACATATGGGATGCCGTCGACGCGACCAACCATTGCGCCCAGGCCGAAGCCGAGGCCAAACAGCGAGGTCATGGGCTCGGCGAGGTTGCCGAGAATTGAAGCGATCGCGGCTTTCTTCCATGCCATGTAATTACGACGCCACACTGCAACCCAGTTCCAAGGATTGGCGGGGAGGACCGCCGCGTAACGTTTCCACATTGCTTAGTCCTTCATTTCGCGCCCGGTCAGCCGCAAGAAAACATCCTCGAGATTTGGTGGACGCTGCAATAGGCGTAGACCGGTTTGCCCGCGCAATTGCACGCGCACCTGTTCTGGATCGGACGCATAGCAAAACAGCGTCTCACCGCTCACTTCCACACGCTGCGCATACGGCCCGACCACCGAAATCAGTTCCCGCGGATTACCGCCGTAGATTTCAATCACGTCGCACCCGATCTGCTCGTCGATTAGCGCATGAGGGCGGCCTTCCACGATTTTGCGTCCGTGCTCAATCACGCACAGGCGGTCACATAACCGGTCCGCCTCTTCCATGAAGTGAGTGGTCAATAGAATCGTCTTGCCACGCGCCAACAAGGACCGCAGCCGTTCCCAGATTAGGTGGCGAGCATGCGGGTCGAGGCCGGTAGTCGGCTCATCCAGTATCAGGAGTTGTGGATCGTTGATCAGCGCACAAGCCAGCATCAGCCGCCTCTTCATACCGCCGGATAATTCCGCCACGGGTACATCCGCCTTGCTCTCGAGCCGGGCGAACTCGAGCAACGATGGGATGGCTGCTTCGAGCTCGCGAGTGCGCAAGCCAAAATAACGTCCGAACACCAGTAAGTTCTCGCGCGCCGTGAACTCACGATCAAGAGTGTCGAATTGCGGGACCACCCCTACGCGGCTGCGCGCCAGACGCGCGCGGGCAGGCACCGGTTCACCGAGCACTGTGATCGTGCCCTCATCAGGCGGTGCCATGCCGAGAACCAGGCGCGATACCGTGCTTTTGCCCGCGCCGTTCGGTCCCAGCAAGCCGAAGCATTCTCCTGATGCGATGGTGAATGACAGTTGGTCGACAACGACTTTGTCGCCATAAGACTTACTTACGTTGGTAAGCTCGATTGCCACATCTGATTTGGAGCGAGATAGCGAATTATCCGCATTGTTATGCCCGTGGCACTCCTGCTTGAATGGATTGCTCTCAGGCCGCCGCGACGGTGAGCTTGAGACATTTGCTCGAGTCAATAGCTGCAATTTCTCGTCCTATCTCAAATTCGTTCACCTGATTGGCATGACGGGCTAGCGTCACCGTAACAGCCGCCTGATGTCAGCAGCCTCGCAGCCCGCCGCAAGACAGAGCCAGCGGCGCGGGTGGCGCAGTTTCAGGGGGCTCCGCAGCGCTTGTTTCAGCACTGGGGGCTCCGGATAGAATCTTTTCCGCTGTTGAGCGCGGCAACCGGGGAACCGCGCGACAGCCAATCGCTGTTGCTCAACGTGCACAAAGCGTATGCTTTGAGGGGGAGCAGGAGAGTGATGTTGACGAGGGTGTGAAGCGAAAACCCAAGGAAACGCAGCTGGCGCGCTCGAAAGGCCGCTACGCCGCAGCGGACCATTGTCATAGATGCAATCATCAGGATCGTCGACCAGGGCACTGTGGCTGTTAGAGCGAGCTGTGCTAGCCCCGTTAGCACCGAGATGGCGAGGAGCAGCGGACCAAGATTCTGTCCGATCACGTCCAGCGTAAGATAGCGATCGAGGCCCGGCAGTAGGCGCAGCGCGAGCAATGTGTCACGAAACGTGCTGCGTGCCCAGCGTAGTTGTTGGCGCAGATACGCCGCCATCGTGTTTGGAACGACGGTCGCCGCGATGGCTTCCGGAACGTACTCGGTTCGAAAGCCTGCGTTTAGCATGAGGATTGTGAGGTGGCGGTCTTCCCCGAAGTCGCTTGGCCTTCCTCGAAACAGTTGTGTCTCGTATTCGTCGAGCAGCAATAGGAGTGCGGACCGCCGGTACATGGCACACGGGCCGCAGCAACACATAACGGCTCCAAAGCGAGCCTGTGCTGCGCGTTCCTCGTTGCAGGCGAGCCAGTACTCCATGTCGATCAACCGCGTCAGCCAAGTGTCGCTGCGGTTGCTGGCCTTCAACTGACCCATTGCCGCGCCGACCGCAGGACTGGACATCTTCAGGGCAAGCTTGGTGACCACGTCCGGCGCAATGGTCGTGTCCGAGTCAATGTTGAGCACCAAATCTCCCGATGATTCCCGTATCGCGACAATCTGCGCCTTGCGCTTTCCGACATTCTTTGGCATCAGGATGAATCTGAATCTCGGGTCGCTCGCATAATGATCGTGTACAGGTATGACGGCGTGGCGATTGCCAGAACCGTCGTCAACCAGATAGACTCGCAGTTCTCCAGCGTAGTCTTGCTTTGCAATAGAAGCTAGGCACGCGGACAGCGCGCGCGGATCCTCATTGTAGCAGGGGACGATAACGTCCACGCTAGGCGGTGCACCGGAGCCGGTCAGGGGCATTGACGCAGCTGTGGCGTTTGTTGGCAAAGCATAAATGGCTTGCATGCCTTTGTAAGCCGTCGAGAGCACTGCATACGAGGAGATGGCTAGGGCGCCGGTGGTGCCAAGCAGATCCATGAAAAACCGTCCATTTAATGATTCTAAGGAAGCGAGCGGATTACAAATCCTCGGCCATGCAGGGCAGGGATGAGACGAGACAATGCCGCCACCGTCTGGTCGCGCAGACTGGCTTCAGTGTTCGCCAACTCGTCGGGAGGGCACCCATCGTGCAGGAGAATGACTGAGCCGGGCCGGACCGAAGCGAGTACCGCTTCGACGATCGCGTTGATGCCAGGGCGGGACCAGTCTCGCGGGTCCACAGACCAGTGCACAGCCGCCAGTCCAGCGCTCGCCGATGTTGTTAGCACGTCCTCGCTCCAGATCCCGTAAGGCGCACGTATGTGCCGCACCGAAGCGTCGGGGCACGCCATCCTGATGGCCCTGTTCGCCTGAAGTACCTGGCGTTCCACGTCCTGACGTCCGCAGGTAGACAGGTCCGGATGGGTCATCGTGTGGTTGGCGACCTCGTGCCCTTGCGCAATCATGCGTCGGATGAGTTGCGGCCGGTCCTGAGCATAGGCTCCGATGACGAAGAAAGTGGCCGGGACACGGTATTCGGCCAGCACATCGAGGATCTCGGGGGTAAAAACCGGATTGGGACCGTCGTCAAACGTCAGGTAGACGCTCGGAGCCCCAGTGCCGCTACTGGGCACTGCGCATAGATAGTCACGCTGTTTCATAGTTCCGGACCATTCCGTTCGATTAATGTGCCGGATGGCCATTCGTTCATTGAGCGCCCAATCGGAAACACCACAACGAGTACGTCTTCAGTGCGCGTTGGAGGTAGGTTGAGATAGACATCTGAAAGGGTGGACCGCACGCGAACGCCATCCAAGATTGATGCGTGACCGTTTCGGCAGAGTCTGCCTACAAGCTTGTGCAGCGCGTGCCGAACGGTGCCAAACACGAACGGAACGCCAAGCTGCTGCAGCACCGGGTACATGACGAGCATGGAGTGGTTGAGCCCCAGTCCTTCGAGGTCCGGTCGAACCCCCCACAAACCCAGTTCCGCCACCAATAGATCGGCATCGCCCACCCTGATAAAACGGCGCAACAGCCCCATATGAGCAGCCACTCCGTGCGCGTCGTAGCCGATTATGCGTAACTCCGGCCGTGCTCCGGCCCAACTGCGCCCACCTTCAAATGGTTTTGCGTTGAAGGCTCCGGTCGGTCCATAGGTCTTCCGCAAGAACTCAGCGAGTCCCGTGTGGTCGGAGAGCTCCAGCTCATTTTCCCAGCACAGTTTCCACCGCACCTGAGGACGCATATCCAAGGAACTCCACATATTGCTGCTTCTTGACGTGCACATCAAACGACCGAAGCGGCCGCGGTCGATGGACGCTCGTCACTGTCGTCGACCCCCCATTGCGGACCAAGTTGGTTGTTAGAACCTGCACAGCGAGTGGGTGACATTTCCCAAACCTTCCCGTATCACTCGTAAATCTCTGCCAGTGACACACTTGATTTTTTTCAACGTGAGCATCTTCTAATATCGATCGGACGGATCCGTAAAATTGATTGTTTGGATTATAGTTATTCATACTGTGGATACACCTGATCCAAATCTACCTGCTCGCATCGGTTGATCAGCGAAAGCGACGCGGCGGCGGGAGCATCACCAGCAAGCCCCGGGCGCGAGGCCGTGCGGCCACGCTATCGGACTGAGACTTGGCCGACAGCGGCAATGAAGCTAATACTCCTTGCTCCCGAGCCGTTCGGCAGAAACCCGCGAGATCAATGTGGCTCGCTCTCTATGCGTATCTGCGAATTCCCCTTGGCCCCGCTAATAGTGCGAGCGGTCAAGATAGGCGTCGAATGCCGCAGCGACGGCGCGAAGCACAAAGCGATGCTCCTGCCGCACGCGAACGAACCCCTTGTCGACCTCCACTATCCCGTCCTCGGCCAGCACCGACAAGCGCTGAGCTGAATCGAGAAAGCGGGTCGCATCGAAGCCATGGTCGGAACAGATTGACGGCACGTCGGCCTCCAAATCGCACATCAGCCGCTCGATGATTGCGGCTCGCACGCGATCTTCGTCAGTGAGACGACAGCCCCTGGTAGTCGGCAGGTGGCCAGCTGCTATGCGCCGGGTGTAGGAACTCTGTGCAGGTTCGTTCAGGACATAACCGTCGCCGAGACGGCCGATAGCCGACGCGCCGAAGCCAATCAGGGTTTGGCAGGTGTCGGCCGAGTAGCCCAAAGAATTGCGCCGCAGACGACCGGCTTTCTGAGCGAGCGCGAGTTCGTCGTCCGGTAAGGCGAAATGGTCGAGCCCGATTTGGCGATAGCCGCCGGCGATCAGCGTATCGGCCACAGCCATGGCCTGTTCAGCTCGGGCAGCTATATCAGGCAGTGCCTTCTCGTCGATCAGGCGCTGGTTTTTCCTATAGGATGGAACGTGCGCGTAGCCAAGCACCGCAAGCCGGTCAGGGCGCATTGCGACCGCTGCCGTCGCGCTCTGAACGCAGGATTGCACCGTTTGATGCGGGAGCCCGTACATGAGGTCGAAGTTGATGCGACTTATCCCAATCCGGCGCAGGTTTTCAATGGCAGCGGTCGTCTGCGCTTCGCTCTGGACCCGGTTGATCGCGTTTTGAACAATGGGATCAAAACTTTGCACGCCGAGGCTCACGCGGCTTACCTCGGCTGCTCCTAAGGCTTCGGCCATCTCGGCCGTGAAGGTGCGCGGCTCGATCTCGACAGCGATGGTAGCCGTTTTCCTGAACGTGAAACAGCGGCGCAGGAGATCCATCAGAGCCAGAAAATCTTCTGGCTTGATGATGGTCGGTGTTCCACCGCCGAAGTGCACGTCGCTGACGGACAGCGCCTGCGGCGCGTGGGCTGCTACCAAGCGGATCTCCTCACGCAACGACGTGAGATAATCGAGGATCGATGCGTCTCGCCGAGTGATGCTCGTAGGAAAGCCACAATACCAGCACATAGACCGGCAGAACGGAATGTGGAGATACAACGACACGGGGTCTGAAGCTGGCAAGCTGCTTAGCCACTCCTTACAAGCCTCAGCGCCGACGGCTGCGGAGAAATCCGGTACAGTCGGATAGATGGTGTACCATGGTAGGTGCGCCTCGCAGTACTTTGCAAGGGTGGAGGTCAGCGGCGCGATGCTTTCGATCGAACGCGTTCCCGCGCAAGTCTTTCCGCCGTCAGCCATTATGGTCTCCCGCTCGAATGCCATTCAGCAGTTCCCGCTGCCTTTCGATGAGGATCTCAAAATCCATGCCAATTGCGTCGATGCTATTGCAGCTCAGATTCGCCGGTACTTTTCAGTTGGCTAGTGGACATCCAAACTCAAAAAGATTTCTGTCGCGGATTCGACAAACACGACAGAGTTGTAGGCAATCGATCCACATTCTGCTTGTCAAGAGAGCTACCTGCGTGAGCTTGCTGCCGGGGCACACTTTGCGAAAGTGGAGGATGGTGCTGTTCAGAAGTAGGTCAGTTGAATGTCCCATAACGCCAGCAGCCTTGCCAGTTCGCGAAGGAGGAAGCTAAGCGGAGCCGTCAGACCCGAGGCCGACATGCATTTCGGCTACTGAGGAGCAGACAGTCGGATTGGAGGTCCTTCCGCGGTCAACTTGCAGTTCAGACAACCCAGCAGAACGCGTCGACGGCCCTCGTTGCGCAAGATGCATCCGTGCGTTCAAAGGGGATGGATAGGTTACCGGTCATGCGCAATGGCGAGGGACGATTGGGAATGGCCCATTTATTGCAGTTGGAAGCACTGTGAAAGATAGCCTTGGCTACTGGGTAAACCTGAACTAATTGGCGGATCCCCGCTTTCCGCAACTGCAAAACTGCCGCACCGTCGCGCGCTGGCGTTCGCACAGAGGCTAAGACAGCAATGGACACGGTAGCAACCGGCCTCGGAATAGCTTTTTTCGTCATTGCATTGGCGTATGCAGCAGTCGGCCAAGCTGGGGCATCAAGCTACATTGCCGCCATGGCGCTTTCTGGCTTTTCGCCGTTGGTCATTAAGCCGACAGCTCTCGCATTGAACCTGATGGTCGCAGCGATCGGCACGGCCCATTTCCTGAAGGTGGGGCGGCTGTCCTGGCGTAACGTGTATCCTTTCGCCATTCTGGGCTTTCCTTTTTCGGTTCTCGGTGGTTCAGTGCACCTTCCCGAGAGAGTCTATCACCCGGTTGTCGGGTTGATCCTGGTAGTTTCCGCGATTCAGATGGCGCGATCCGCGCTTCGCAAGAGCGCTTCAGTCATAACCATGCCAAAAACGCCGCCGCTCCACGCTGCATTGATCACGGGAGCTGTTATCGGTTTCGTCTCGGGCACCACCGGGAGCGGAGGCGGCGTATTCCTCGCACCAGTGATCCTTGCCAGGAATTGGGGAACAGCACATCAGACCGCTGCAACCACGGCCGTCTATAATTTGATGAATTCAACCGCTGCCTTGATTGGAGCCGGCGCTTCATGGAATGCACTTCCAAACTTCCTGCCGTGGTGGTTGCTTGCGGTTGCGGCAGGTGGATCGATAGGCGCTTTAATCGGAAGCCGATATCTTTCCGCCTGCTGGATTCGCATTATTCTTTCCGTGCTTCTGATGGTATCAGGCCTCAAGCTTCTTTGGTGATGGAGTGCCCATTTTGCTTGCACCGAAAACCTTTGCCCGGCTCTACGCGCTGGCAGGAGCAGGCGCGAAGGCGTACTATTCTCATCCGCGGCTGAGACGAGACGGCCCTCGACCAAAGGTCGCTGAATGAATCCCCGACGACCGACCTCCTGACCAGCACGGTCCTCCTGTTGACCATAGGCTCCGACAGGGCAGGGAATAGTTAGGGCGTAAACTCATTAAATTGCTTAGTGTGTTCATCGCCTGTCGTGATTCAAGGCTCGCCGCTACGAACTCACGGATCACGAACGATCAATCCTGCCGCCGTTGTTGCCCAACAAGCTTCGCGGCGTTCTCGGGCAATTCCGTACGGGGTCGCCCTGTGCGGAGATCCCGGAACGGTATGGTCCGTCGACCCCCCGCTACAATGGCGTCGTCCACTGGCGGAAAGCCGGGGTTCGGGGATTGGCTTCTTGAAGCGGTTTCGGAGGCTTACGATGGCGACATCGTCATGATCGACTCGACCTGTGTCTGTGTTCACCAGCATGCGGCCACAGAAAAGGGGACGGAGATAATTGCGGCATGGGACTTTCCCGCGGGGGACTTACGAACAAATTCACGCGCTGGTCGACGCCGAAGGTCGCCCGTCGCCCCTCGTATGACTGGCGGGCAGATCGCCGACTGCGCGAGGCGGCGCGCTGACGGACGAGCTCGGCGACGGACACATCCTGCGGGCCGACGAGTGGTACGTCAGCAATGCCATTCGGGCCAAGGCGGCCGAGCGAAAGGTCTGGGCCAACATCCCGCCGAAGACAAACCGTGAAGGCTCCTTCGTGTTCTCCCGCTGGGTCTATCGGCAGCGGAACCTCTTTAGCGATTGTTGAACAGGATCAAGCAGTCTCGAGACATCGCAACCCGATATGGCAAGCGTCCCAAAACTATCTCGCTGCCGTAAAGCTGGTCGCCACGCGAATCTGATGGAGCGATCTCCGAAGAAGGTCACAATTGGAGAGCGGTCGCCGCGCATACGTTAGGGCACGGCTTCGCCGGGTCATGAGAGAGCTCTCTGCCAATCCGGCAGACCGTCGGCGCCGTATTCAAAGTGCGGATCATCGTGATGCAAACTATCTATTTTACTCGCTTTACCAATGCTGCAAAAACAACCACGGTTGATTTGCATCGATACTAGAGCAGTTCCGGAGTGCCGGCGCTTGAAACCGCTTTGCGTCTCAAAGAAAGGACTACCCGTGGAAAGCACATCGTTCGGAATCCACATGAATCCGGTTGTCCAAAAGGTGGTGGGCAGGTTTTGGGCAGATGTAGCCGCTCTTGTACTCTACACTTGCTAGATCATGTGTGAATGAGTTCGGCGGGCGGTCGGGGCAAGCATGGCGGCCTTTGTGCGGCCCCGATCTGGACGGCTGCGGGCAGCAGTCGCTCTTTCTGCCCGGCAGGGCTCGGCATGTGACTAATTCGGAGTTCCGACATTGCGTTCAAATATGACTTTAACGACGGATTTCATTGCAGAGTTGCTCAGTGCTGCAAACGAGGTCGACAAACTTACTCCTTATGAGATCAGCCGCCTTCTAGACCGCTCGATTGACACCATCCGCGATATACGCGAACAGGCTGGCGTCGCATGTACATATATGCAGGGCGTTGTGATTTGTCTTCGGATATCGTCAGAGCGCGTTCGCCACCTCTCCGAGGAGGATGTCAAGCGGGCCCTCGTCACCGCTGCGGAAGTCCTGAGTGCATTGCTATCGAACCGTGTCGATTGAGGTGTACGCCCCGCCGGGGTCCAGATCGCTCTAGCTCTCATCGATGCCGCAAACCAATGCGGCGCATTTCGGCTGCAATCTCGACAGGCGGAGGTCTTTGTCGAAGATCGCTTTAGTTTGCGCTTCTGATTGGACCTATTTTGCGTATCCGATTCGCGACGATGTCGGACACGCGACATAGGCGTGTCGAGAGCCAATCTTGTTGTTTAGAGACGATTTTCTCCTTGGCATGATACATGCACGCTAATCCGCAAATGCCCGAGTTGAGGACTTGAGAGGAGCACACTGGGAGTACAGCCTTTCCCGGGGGGCACCGAGCACCCGAGCAGCAACAGGGCCGCAATAAGGCAGCAGCGGCCGCGAGGACATTTAACGGTGGGTGCTGTGCGACGCTCAGTCTCCTGCAGTGGCTTGCCGCCGGCAATGCTGTAGAAAAATAAACAAGGAGTGATCAATGGTCTTTATTGGAAAAAGCGACCTGCGGAGTCCGCTGCTCGGACGACGCCTGCGGTTAGGATTCATCGGCGGTGGAAAGGGGGGGCTTGTCGGACGATGGCATCTCGCTGGGGCCCGGCTGTCGAACCACTGGGAAATTGTCGCGGGAGCTCTTTCTTCAGACCCGGATAACGCGCACGCTTCGGCTGCAGAGTGGATGATCGCGCCGGACCGGTCGTACAGCGACTGGAACGCTATGGCAACAGCAGAAGCCGCACGGGCCGACGGTATAGAGGCAGTCTCGATCGTGACGCCAAACTGGACACATCATCGGATCGCGACGGCATTTCTGAAGGCCGGCGTTGATGTAATACTCGACAAGCCCATGACAACAACAGTTTCCGACGCCCAAGAACTCGTGGAATTGCAAAGAGCGACGGATCGCCTGGTCATCATGACTTACCCATACGCACATCACGCGATGGTTCGCCAGGCTAAGCACATGATTCGGAACGGGGCCGTCGGCGCGGTCCGGCAGGCACATGTGGAGTATGTTCAGGAGTGGGCGACAGGGCCCTTTTCATCTGAGGCGAGGGGGGCTATGTGGCGACAAGATCCCGAGAAGGTGGGTCGCGCGTCGGCGACCGGAGATATCGGCACGCACGCCTATCATCTCCTGCACACAATGACTGGACAGGATATCGACAGGCTCAGGGCTGAGTTTCACACCTGTGGCGCTCCGAAGGCGATGGAAGACACCGCCTACATCACTTTCCGTCTCAAGAATGATGCACCTGGGATCCTTTGGGTAACGCAAGCTGCTCCTGGCCAATATTGCGGCCTTCGCATTCGCGTGTGGGGCGACAAGGGTGGGCTCGAGTGGGATCAGGAAAAACCGGAAGTGCTGCGCTATGTGCCCTTAGGGGAGCAGGAGCAGATTTTCGTGCGCGGTCACGGCAGTGGAATGTTACCCGAAGCAGAACGCCTGATACACCTCCCACGGGGGCATGGAGAAGCTTTAGTGGATGCATGGGCAAATCTCTATGCCGAGGCTGGCGTAGCGATAGCCGCGCGCCGCGCGGGGTATGCTCTCCCGAAAGATAGCGTCGAGCTTTCCGGGGTCGAGGACGGGCTCAAAGGTATGTTGTTCATCGATGCTTGTGCCGACAGCCACGAATCTGGCGGATCTTGGATCTCGATAAAGCGGTGAATCGACTTTCACTGAGCTGAGCGGCCAACCCGCGCGCGCGCCGTTGGTCGCTGCAAGTCTTTGACCCGAGGCACCGCGTTTTCGGCTCTGATTTCTCTGGAAGGGTCGGCATACAAGGGCCCTTGTCTCCTGGGCCATAGACCGCTTTGCTTTTTCGGCGGGGAACGGGATCGGGGAGCGGATCCTGCTCCTGCGCCGGTGATTGGCTCGACGTCTTTTAAGAGTTCAAGCCTTTTCCGTGATTGCGATATACATCATGCCTTCCGTCCAAGAGCATGGGCGGACGACGTTCGATTCGAACTTTCAAGTCTGCCAACCCGCCCGCAAGGATGAGACCTTTCGGAGTCACATCATCTGCTGTGACAAAAAGCGGGTCAAGTACCGGACGACAGCATTGGAAATGCACGGCAGCCGCCTCGATTTTTATCGAGGGTGAAAAAAGAGGATCGCTTCCATCACCTCGGATAAGAACGATTTTCCCCCCAAGAGGCTGAGGGTAGGAGTCACAAACCGTGAAGGCTGTTATCCCATCCCGCAGTCCGTCTTCATCTAAGAATAGTGTATGCGAGTCGTCAAAGCGGATCATCTGCACTAGTCGGCAACCGAGCAAACTAAAGATCGGCGCGAGGCCAATGCCGTCGGCAATCTCAACAGCGCGAAAGAGTGTCGTCTCCGGGTCCAAGAGGTATGCGACATTCTTCATGTCCCAGCCTTTCTCTGTTGTCGTAAATGTCATGCCCCAACAAAAGGCAAGCGTCGCACGAGTAAGCAGCGGGGTGATCAGCCCACGTCGGGTGGTGACTTCGCTATGCAGCATTTGGCAAGATTGGAAAAATCGATTGTTTGTATGGGGCCTATCCACACCATGGAACGTGCGAGCGAATGCGCTTAGACTTCGGCTTGAGTGCGCTTGCGGTATTTATTCGCGAGCTGACTGCGTATTTTGGCGAAGTCGGACAATGATCCCGAAGCGAAGCGGGCCATCATTCGATTTCATTCCGACGCGAAGCCGGACAGTATTGGTCTGAACCCTGGAGCGTTGCGTACGATATTCACGGTCAGCCCCGAAATTTGTGCCGAATACCTTACCCGGCTCGATGCCCCCGCGTAGCCCAATGAGCGTCTGAAACGCGCCATGTCGACCAATGCGCCGTGGGATGGCGTGACCCTCAGCGCACCGACACCGCTTGAAGATCATCATGAACTGGCCGAATTCAACTCCGGCGTCCCTGCACTGGATGACTGGCTGTGTCGCCGCGCCCGCGCCAATCACGGCGGGTGGTACATCACGCACCTTCATTGTCTGTGAGGCAACCACGTCATCGGCTATTATGCACTCGCTTCCGATGCGGTAAAGCAGCTGGAAGCGCCTGGCCGGTTCTGGCGCATATGCCCGACTCGGTTCCGGTTGCGGTCCTCGGCCGCTTCGCCATCGACCATGCCTATCCGGGACGCGGCGTCGGCAGGGCATTAGTGCGCGACGCAGGCCTGCGCCTGCTCAATGCTGGCGAAATCCCCGGCATCCGCTGCGTGCTGGTGCATGCGATTTCCAATGACGCACGAGCCCTCTGGGAGGCGGTCGGCTTCCTGCCTTCGCCATCCGTCATTGGAATGTGGCGAGCCCCTTTGTCGGAATCAGCGCGGCCGCCGAAACTTCCCGCCCCGCGATGGTTGCCATGGCCGGTTGTCGGCAATCCCCGCGGGGGCCAGGTAAATTTTTGCCTCACCACAATCCACCAGTCCTTTTCAGGACGCGAGTATTCTCGTGGAGGCGCTCCGCTACTCCGGATGTCTTTGCCAAGTCCCTATAGAGACAAGGAGCCGGCATAGGGCGCACTCTTAAGCATCGCCGTCACCGCCGATTCTGTCGCAGCCTGACAGCGCGGATCCTTATGGCGTCACGGCGAGGCAGCACCAGGCCGCGGTCATGCACGGCAGCTGACTATCCTACATGACGCGGTCATCCCCGCTGCCTCCAGCAGCATCCGAAAACCCATGGAATTGCATCCGGAAGAAATGCCCCTTCGTCAGCTACTCGTCAGCCAGCGAGTCTATCTAGGAGGTTGCGCATTCTCGACTTGATTGGAGGTGGAATATGGCGGGCATTGCCCGACCTGGCAAATCGCACGTTGGGGCTGCAGGAGCCGACAGCACGTGGGGATCGAGGTTCGAGCCCGGAGTCCGGTCCGGCCCCGAGAAGGCAGGCAGTCATTCGACTCCGTCGTGGAGCGGATGAGCTCCCGGCCTCAGGATAGAACGGCACCGCTCGTGAGCCAGCCCACCAACTTCGGGTGTGGCAGCCCCAATGCTCGATGAGCTCGAAGCCGGCGCGGGCTCCCTCGAACAGATCGACAACGGAGTCCGACTGAAATTCGATCGGGAGTGTCGTGACCCCGACGTCCTTCCAGGCGCATACGATCAGCGCTCCTGACCCTTCGCCTTCGAAAGTGAGTACAGATGTACTTCGTCTCAATGAATCGGGTGCGTCAACAAACGGGTGGCGTGGAAGCGCAAGATGCCTCTCCGGCCGAGTCGTCGGCAGAGGCGGCGGCCTTTCAGCGGCAGCTGAGCGAGGTCGCTGTCCCGTCCGCTCCCGTGCTCATGCAGGTCCGCGCCCATCAAGCGGATGCATCGCGATCTGAGCCGAGGCGGACCTGGGCCGCGACTGCGCAGCACAGCGGGCCGCCTGCGAACCAGCAGAATCTGCTTTTGGAGACGGTGGACGGACGCAGCTCCTCGCCGACTCTCGGGGCAATCGCGCAACATCAACAGACAGCGGATGCCGGAGGATCCTTTCGTGATTTGAACTTGCCCGACCACGACCATTGGGTTCCGGACGAGCTGACTGGTGCGGTTGATAGCAGCGATCGCCTCGCAGACGGGGTCCTCATCGACGAGGACTCAAGCCGAAGTCTAAGCGCATTCGCTCGCACGTTCCATGGTGTGGATAGGCCCCATACAAACAATCGATTTTTCCAATCTTGCCAAATGCTGCATA
>Ga0214543_1006486_pt1 | contig 20783 bp, 16 predicted proteins | sample CNSS2metaG_FD_160094 | JGI IMG/M metagenome (GOLD analysis project Ga0214543, IMG submission 160094) | Root nodule microbial communities from cowpea collected in UCLA plant growth center, Los Angeles, California, USA - CNSS2 | ecosystem: Host-associated > Plants > Roots > Nodule | place: USA...
ATTTTTTTATCTATATTAAAAAAAAATATAAAAAAAAAAAAAAAAAAATATAAATATATATATATATATATATATATATATATATATATATAAAGCTGAATGTGTAAAAAAAAAAACCAAAAAGTGAAGTCGTCAGGCCCAAGGACGACTTCACTTTTAAAATATATAGAAATCGGCTTCCGAGAGCACGGATTCGCTTTTTGAAAAAAAAAAAAATCGGCACGGTGGAGGACGACTTCACCTTTAATGTCGTCCTCTGCCACGACGACTTAACCCTATTTTACAAAAAAAAATTCAAATGACCCTTTTTTACAAATTCTTGGTCAAAGTAATCTTTTTTACAAAAAAGCCAAGATGAAAGAAAGTCTTATAAGAAATTCATGTAAACCATCAAGGTCTATACTATACCCTATATTAGTTCAAATTTATTAAATTTTGAATTTTTATTTGAATAAAGTATTTCATTTATTACTAATATTAGATAGAGAAGTTAGTTTTGGTAGGCCATGGTCCATTTACTTGTGATTTATAGGATTAGTTTTGTGTGTATATATGACATTTTTTTAATATTTTATATACAGTAATAATATGCAATCTATATATATATATATATATATATATATATATATATATATATATATATATATATATATATATATATATATATATATATATATTCTACATTGTATCAGAGTCTCAAACGATCCATGATTGAGAAGAGATTCTTATAGTAAGTTCATTTTTCCTAAACTCCAAGTCCTAAGCTATAAACCCTAATAGCCCTAAGCCTCTTTTGTATTTTTTGAGGTTTCACCCGATCGCAATTTTATTTTCTGCTTTGAGGCATTTTTTGAGCTTATGCACCATGTTCTTTATGTCATTTTAAGGTATTTGTAATCCTCTAATATTAGGTTTGTATTATGCTTTGTTCATTACTTTCGCTGTGTGACAACTTTTAAAGATGATTCTCTTTAGTCTAATAGTGTGCAATTGGATGGTAAAAATTATTCCGACTGGAGTTATGTTATAAAAAAATTTCTTCGTGGAAAGTCCATGTGGTGTTATATTTCAGGAGTTAAGGCAAAACCAATTGACACCAAAGCCGATGATAATGCTATTGCTTTAGAGGTATGATAAGTTGATAACGTGTTAAGGCAAAACCAATTGATACCAAAGTCGATGATTATGCTATTGCTTTGGAGGTATGGGAAGTTGATAACTCTAAAATTATCACATGGGTCAATAATTCTATCACACTCGATTGGTGCTGAATTGGCAAAATATGTACTACAAGGAAGGTATGAGATCACTTATCTCAATTGTATATACACAGTCTAATTTTGACAAAAGCATCAACTTGAGACAAATATTCGTGTACTGAAGCAAAATGACATGAGTATTCAGGACTTTTATTTTGTCATGACAACCCTATGGGATCAACTTGCCTTAACTAAGCCTGCAGAATTGAGTGTTTCCGCACCGTATATTACTTGTAGGGAATCACAATGTTTGGTTCAATTTCTTATGGCATTGTGTAGTGATTTTGAAAGTTTGCATGGTTCAATTTTGCTGGAAAAATTTTCTACTTTACCTTTTAATAAAAGTATTTCTTCTTCCCTTGCTCCTTTTGATCTTGTGCATTTTGATGTATGAGGACCTTCTCTTGTATCCACCAAAGGAGGTTCAAGATATTATGTCTCTTTCATTGATGATTTTACTATCTTATGAAACATCAGTCTGATTTTCTAACAATTTTAAAAAAATTTAATGCTTTTGTAAAGACTCAACACTTTACTACCATAAAAACCTTTTGTTGTGACTTGAGGGGTGAATACACTTCTATGAATTTTACCACTTTACTTGCCTCTAATGGAACTATACATCAAATATCTTGCACTGACACTCTCACCAAAATGGCGTTGGTGAAAGAAAACATTGTCATCTTCTTGAGACTGCAAGATCATTCTTTTATCTACCGATGTTCCAAGTGTCTTCTATGGGGAAGCTATTCTTATAACAACTCATGTTGTGAATTGGATCCCGACTTCACATAATTTTGGTTTGTCTCCTTTTAAAAATTGTATGGTCATGCACTTAATTACTTTACTTTGCATGTTTTTGGATGTACCTTTTTTGTTTTAAAACCACATGTTAAGCGTACTAAATTATCTGCTAAGTATGTTTTGTGTGTCTTTTTGGGATATGGTCTTGGTCAAAAGGGATATCGTTGCTTTGATCTAGTTAGTAAAACATTGTATGTCTCAAGTCATTTGTAATTTAGAACATATTCTATTCTTTTCTATTCCAGCTAGCTTACATTATTTGACTACATCTAATGTCATTAAAATTGATCCTTTTGATATTGATGACAATATACTTACTTTCGTACCAACTCCAAAACCTGTCTTAGCCCCAATTACAAACACTACACCAGAGGTTGTACCTATTGATTCCCCTACTACGCCTGCTCAATCTTCTCTCGAGGTTGTGGTTCCCATGCCACATGATCGACCTAGTCATAATCGTAAGTCTACTCAACTACCAGATTTTGTGTATTACTCTTATTCTAGTTCATTTGCTGCTTTTATTGCCTCTATTCATCGTCTTCATGAGCCTTCATTCTATAAAGAGGTTGTTTGTGATCCACTTTGGCAGAATTTTATGGTTGAGGAACTTATTGCTCTACATCAGACTCATACATGGGATCTAGTTCCATTGCCACCAGGAAAATATTCTATTGGATCTTGTTGGGTATACAAAATCAAGATAAAATCAAATGGCTCAATTGAAAGGCATAAAGCTAGACTTGTTGCTAAAGGATATACCTAAGAGTATGGCATTGATTATAAGGAAACATTTTCTTCTGTGACAAAGATGACTATTTTTTGTACCTTGATTGTTGTGGCTTCTATTTTTCAATGGAAGATGTTTCAAATGGATGTGAAGAATGCCTTTTTGAATGAGGATCTATATGAGGAAGTGTACATGATTCCACCAGGTGTCTCTCACAAATCTAGTGACGTTTGCAAACTTCAAAAAGCCCTTTATGGTCTTAAACAAACACCTTTTGCTTGGTTTCAAAGTTTTCTAAAGTAATTGTCTCTCTTGGTTTTGTTGCTAGTCAACATGATTCTACATTATTTGTTAGGAAAACCAATGTAGGGCATATTTTTCTATCCTTATATATTGATGATATGATTATTACTGGTGATGATTTTGATGGAATTGCCTCTATAAAAACTGCATTATCCCATCATTTTGCTATGAAATATTTATGTGTATTGCGTTACTTTTTGGGTATTGAAGTTGCTTCTTCTTCCAAAGGTTATCTTCATCTCAGTCCAAGTATATTGCTGACCTATTTGAGCATTCTCGGCTTACTTACAACAAGATTGTTGATACTCATATTGAGACAAGTGTATGATATTCTCCATCGAATGGTATTCCTTTGACTGATTCTACTTTATATTGAACTATTGTTGGAAGTCTGGTTTATCTTACTATGACTCGTCAAAACATTCCACATGTTGTTCATGTTGTTAGTCAATTTGTTTCAGCTCCCACAACAGTTTATTGTAGATATGGCAAATAAACATGTCCCCGTGGGTATTGTCCGAACCCGTCCCCATTTTGATGGGGAATCCCCGCATTGACTTGGTATGGGTATGGGTATGGGGAATCCCCGACTTTTTCAATTGGGTATGGGGATGTACATATCCACCCCGTCACCGTCCCCATACCCGCCATAATACCCGTCCCCGCCATATCCTCGTCCCCGTTTAAATTATTAAAATATTCATAGTCAATAAAGTAAGATTTTATATATTACTACACACTTTCTATATTTTTTATAATTGTTTGGTTTGTCATAAAATTTAATCGCATCTCCAATATATTTTTCATCTTATTATAACTTTTATGCAATTATGTTCACATGATGTGTGTTAAATAAATATTTTTTATGTCTCAAATTTGAATATTTCTATTATTTTTTAATATTCTTATTTATTGCATATTTTCCTTTAACATGAGAATGTTTAAACTTTCAATTTAAGTATGCAAGAGCATAAACCTTTCATTTACTAGGTAATATAAATTTTTGTTTCATTTGAAGAACTATTTTATTTCACTATACAACTTCCGTTATTTCTCAACCATTGATTATGTTAATATTTAATTTTTTTTGGATCTCTAAAGTATTTTTCATTTATCATACCCTTAATTATACATTTATTTTCCTTTGTGTGATTTCATTCAATAGTCTCTTAAATTATTGTGAAGACATACATTTGATAATTTTTTTATATTTTTATTTGTTATTTATTTTTATCATGTAAAATATTATTTTGGTATATTTGATATGATTATTTTTTATTTTCTAACTCATTATTATACTGTAATTTTGTTACTATAATTGTATCAATAAAGTTTATGTACTATAATATAAAAATTTAATGTAATTGCCATTATTTTTTTTTATCACCATCCAACATATATTGATGTTCAAAAGATAAAAGATCTATGCTAAAATTTTATTATTATTAGTTTAACCTTTGTTCTTTGTGTGATTTTGATCAAGTGATGTATTATAACTTTTATTAGTATATAAAAAAGAGATTCATTAAAATTTAAAAAATTAAAGTAAATACACCTTTAAAATATATTTTAATTCAAATATTTGTTTTCCTTTTATATTTTTTTAAAATATTTATAAATTTTATCATTTAGGTTTCATTAATGTTTGCAAATTTAATAAATGTTTTGATTCTAATAAGATGTTATTTGGTATTCTAATTTGAAATATATACAATTATAATTTTTTTAAAAATATTTGATATCGAAGAAACAACCCTCCTCTTAATATTGTATATTTGATAATATAATGTTTCTCTTACCGTAATTTTTTATTTGTTTTGTCAAAATTAATTAATTAATATTGAAACAGTAAGAAAGCGGGTATAGGTATAGGTACGAGTATATACCCATTACTCGGTGGGGATGAGGATTAGACAAAAGTTTGATACCCGTTGGATTTGGGTATAGGGATGGGGATGAATATTTTCAATGGGGATGGGTATGAGATAGCGAAACCCGTCCCCACCCCGCCCCATTGCCATCCCTAGTTTATTGAGGTGTTGTTCTTCCTATTCTCAAGTATCCTCGGGGCACTCAGTTACAATCTCTTTTGCTTTCTTCTATGTAGTCTTTAGACTTGCGTGCCTATTGTAATGCATATTGGAATAATAATCCTAATTATCAAAAATCCACTATTTGGTGGTGTATTTTTCTTGGTGATTCACTTATTGGAAGAGTAAGAAACAAGATGTTACATCTCGATCATTCACATAAATTAAGTATCATGCCATGGCTTTGACTACCTATGAGATTATTTGGCTGCGTTGGTTACTTGCAAATATGGGTGTCTATTTGAAAGATCCTACGCCTCTGCATTGTGACAATAAAAGTGTTATTCATATTGCTCACAACTCTATTTTTCGTGAGCGAACCAAGCATATTGAAACAGATTGCCATTTTTTACTCATCATTATCTTCAAATTGGCACTATATCTTTACCATTTGTTCCTTTGGCTCTACAGAATGCAAATATATTTACTAAGCCATACTCTGTTTTACGCTTTCGTTTTTTATTTGACAAACTCTCAATGCATTTAATCGTAGCATTGTGAGTTTGAGGGAGATGTTAGCATACACCCATATTTTAGGCCCATTTACTTGTGGTTTATAAGGTTAACTTTGTGTTTATATATAACACACCTCTTGTACCATTTTATACACACTCAATAATATACAATCCCTTTCTTCATATATTTCTTTGATTTCTACAATATTTAATTAAAATTAATCGAAAAATAGTTTTGTTAATATTCATCAAGAAATAATCTTAACATGTACTCTCATTAATATTGGTAAAAGATAACCTTAACATTTTAAAGTAAATTTAATTGATATCAATAAAATAATCATGTTTGATATCATTAGAAAACTATAACTAATGTGTTAATAAAAAAACCCTTAAAAATGGTGAAAAGAAATATAAATATATTTATCAGGCAATACAAAAACCACATTGCATGATAGTTTGTGGTGGTTTTCCAATTATGTTTTTATGATAATAAAGTTTATATAGTAATAAAGATTTGTATCAAAGTGTCTAATATATTTTTGTATTGAAGAAAAAGGTTTACATCTTGCTAAACTTTTGTTTAGAAAGAGATTTGCTAGGAATAGATGAAGACAAGATATCATCTAATACACATGAATTCATGAAACATTCATTTGATGACATGAAATAATATGTGCTGATTAGATGATTCAACCACGAGAACCATATAGTCTACTAAACAAGTTGTTTGATATTAATACATATCAGATGACAACATGAAATCTCTAATATTTCTGACTAACATATTTTTTAATACCTTGAGTTATTGAAATATGCTTTGATTTATATATTCTACTTAAATATGATTTTAAATATGATTGATGAACTACAAATTATCATAATATCTTTATGATATATGAGATTAAAAATATACTCAATGTCATTTTTGTTTAATATGGACATATGATTTATTTGATTATGCAATTAAAATGCACTATTATAAACATTAAAAATGCTCTGATACAATTATTTAATTTGTTCTAACTCTCAAAACTCCAAACATCTATCCTAAGACATACCTATTTCCTAGGTCTTACATGACTCTTTGGTTCTCTATCCTCTTAAGGAGCATCTGTAACATCCCAGTAGGATATTACTTAAAAAAAATAATAATAAACAACAATTTATATAAATAGACCTCATTTATTAATGAAACCATTTCCCAAAAACCACGAGAAATTTCAAAACTTTAAAAATAAACATTTAATAGTCCACATGTTCAAAAAAATTCACCTGTACAACTTTAAGATTAATATCCAAAAACCATGAAAAAAACTATAATCAAATTACATGGAAATTAAATAAAAACAGTTATAAAATCCCCTTGTTCTTTGAGTCCACTCTCCGCCACTAAGCATCTCCTAGCTCACTTGAAACATCATCTGCTCCCGGATAATAAATTATCTGATCATCGCCACATACAAACAGATAGGGTGAGTTATGCACATAAACATAAATATGTATGAAATAATTTCCCAGCCCATTCATAATTATTTATTGGTTTCCAAATAACACCTCATTCCCACACTCATAACCAATGAGTTCATGTGTAACATCCCTAAGGAATATTACTAATTTAAATAAATAAATAAAGAAAAGAAAATAAAACGTCACGATATTATTATTCCCAAAATGCGAGAAAATTAAAATATTTAAACATCGCGTCAATATTATTAAAATCGTAGTATTTAAAACTTTACAATTTCAAAAAAAATCAAAACATAAGTGATAACATAAATAAAATCCTAGCTTAATCCCAGCTAGCCCTCACTCCGTCGCCTTAACGTCCTCAGCATCACCTGTATCAACATCTGTTCCCGTGTAACGAATCACACGATCATCGCCATACACAAACAGAAAGGGTGAGCTTATAAATGATTAAATAACATATATTATTTCGGAAATAACAACAACACACCCATTTATTCTATTCCAGTTAGTTCTTGGCCAAGTTCCTACTTTCCCAAGGTTTTACAACCTTCAATTCCCTTAACATTGTTAGCCTTGGACTCAGGGTTTATGATGCTCGCACGAACCTGCCCGCTCGTGGTCCTACTTCTATGAACCTCCCCGCTCGTAGTCCTACTCTACGGACCTGTCCGCCCGTAGTCCAACACACGTGATCCACCAGCTACGTACCTCCCCGCACGCGGCATCTCTCAAGTGTGAGCCGAATCATACGAACCTACCTCACCCGTATCCTCACACGAGAGTAACTGGATATGAACCTTCCCACTCATATCATCGCGTTTTACCACCATCCATGAACCTACCCGCTCATGGCACAGCATCCCCTGATCTAAGTTCGCCTCAATTGCATCCAAACAACACAAAACCTACAATTCTCGCTTAGGCTAGAAGCTTTAGCTTGAGCGATCAGGCCTGACTCGCTTAAGCTAGGCTCTCTCGCCTGGGCGAGCCTGTGACAGTAACAAGGTACGAAAACTTGCTTAGGCGAGGCCTTACTCACTCAGGCGAGAGCTCCCTTCGCTTAAACCCAATTCTCTCGCCTAGGCGGCAGTCCTGCAACAGCACGCAATCCCTCATGATTTCTCGCTTAGGCGAGTACCTCTCGCCTGAGCGAGGTGCTCTGTCGCCTAATCCATGGGCTACTCACCTGAGCGAGCCCCTCGAACACAACCTCAACACTTCATGATCTCTCGCCTAGGCGAGATACCCTCGCCTGAGCGAGAGGCTCAAGCAACACCAGGGTTTGAGTTTCTACTATTTTCGCCTAGGCGAGCCTGGCTCGCCTAAGCGAGATTAATAGACATTCTCCTCTGATCACACACCCTGATACCAATTCCAACCCAATTTCCTTCCCTCCACATTTACCAAGCAATCCAAAACAATTTAAGGGTTATGTGGACATTATTTAGACCCAATTTGACACCAATTTTTTATATTGCACATAACACATCATACAACACAGATTATACCTCCATCATATTCATACCAAGGTATAAGGCATTGTCCAACAAACATCCAAATAACCAGCATTCCAATTCACAGTACATAGGCACGAGAATTCAAGGCAAACCAACGTACAATTATAAGAATATAACTCTTACTCATACATATAACCTAAAACACGAAAATAGCTCCCCTTACTAAATGCCTTAAAGGCTTCTATAACCAAATGTTTTATCTTTAGTTGCCACCAAATGGCATCAATTTAAATCGAAATTGAAAATAATTTATGTATATGGTGTTAGAAAAGGGGAAAGTCCTTGCACCAAGTATATTTGCTTTGATGAAGAAACTTGGCAACGATTTGTACATACTCGAGAAAGTGAGAAATGAGAGGTTAGTATCATCACTTATGTTTTTTATTACTATTTTATTACATGTAATGATAAATGCTAAATAAATTTTATTTAAATGTTTATAGGGTGTTCTAAAAAAACACAAGACATCTAAGCACATAATGAGACTCCTCACTTACTTTCTCATTGTGTTTATCAAAAGCTAGAGCAAAAGAGAGGAGATTGGAGCACGTTCTACTTTTGGAGATGACGGTGGTAATGCATATTCAATTGAACCTCCATCCCCACCATCTAGGCATGAAAGAAGAATGAGAGTAGATCAGACAAGAGCATCAGGAGATGAGACTAGAGCAACAAACGATGATGAAAGCATTTGACAAGAGGCTAGAGAACTTACTACTTTCACAAAAGCTCCCCACTATAGTACAACCTGACCTGTAGTTGTCAAAGTCAACACTAAAGGGAGTTGTTCAACTGTAGTTGAAACGAGGGGTGAGATGGGCTTTAGTTGATTATGTATCTCCCACCAGTTGGTGGCCCACAATAAGTGCTTTGAAGGTTCCACCATGTTACAAGGTAAGAGTCCCCCTTCTCATTTGGTAAATTTTGTGGTGGAGACTGTGTGTGGTGATGCTACAGTTCTTATACCGACATTAGAAGTTGGTATTATATCACAAGTATTGAAAACTTTCATTACCTGACACCATACATTGAATCGGTCACACTACAAATTGAATCGTTTTGTATATCCACTAACATTGTTACATGTGAAGTATATATATAGTATCCTAACTAATGTCATGTTTATTTTGTGTGTAGCAACATGAAACAAAGTTGCATGTGTCAAAAAATTTAGAGGATCCAGTAGCGACATAGATGGAGTTTGTTGCAACCATGACTATAAAGGCATCTTTGATTCCTTGGGATGCCACTGTTTGTGGCAAAGATAGTGAAATTTCATTGTTCATATATAAATCTGATTTGATGGAGATCATAATAGGCAATGAGAAGTTAAATGTGTCTTCTCTACAATTATGGATGATGTAAGTTAACTTTTAAAATCATTTTTATTCATTTCCTTCTTAAATATTAAATGTGTGTTTCCATCATCAAATTAGGTACTTGCATGGTTTGTGTTTGGAAGCGGGAAAGGATTATTCATATAGGTTTACAAACCCTTATTTCATGCCTCCAATAGGTAATAGAAACCCGAAAATAAAGAAGTACATCACTAATTCCATAATGCAACGAAAGAAATAAGTTTACCTTGCTCCATATATAGATAAGTAAGTATATCCTTATTTTTGATTCCATAACATATAGTTATACAATTTTAAATATATTTCAACTAATTTTCAATGTAATCGTCATTGGCTACTACTAGTTCTATCAGTACCAAAGCGTACCGCTTCATGGTTTTGCTCTTGTTGTAGACCTTCTCCCCCTTATTTGAAAAGCATAGTAGATACATAAGTCTATTTTAATAAACACCTTCTATTACATTCACCATGAATATACAATTTCATGTTTTCTAACATTGGTTGTTTTAATGTTAGTGCTTTTAATGGATAGTATATTGAGTGGTGGATCGACGGTTAATACTAAAAGGGTCACATGGATTTCCCTCTAGATATTTAGATTCTATCATTCATTTATTTTTTTGTATTATCATTTAGTTTATCTAAATAGATTAAATATGAGTGTAATGTAATAAACAAATTGGGAGCTATGGGTGTGGCTATTACGTCATGTAATGGATAACAACAATTGTGTAAGGAAGTTATCAAAGTGATTGAGATGAGGTAATATGCTAACTTTCATATTTACCAATTTTAGTTTCAACTAATTTTCATATGTACTAAATCTAACTTGAACTAAATTTTGTAGAATTTCAATGACGGTTCTGACCCTAACTATCGTTATATATCACAAGTCAATGACGGTTAGGGTCATACCTATCATGGTAAATTAAATATAAAAGTATTTGTTTATTAAATATGTATGTGTGATAACGACAATTATTGCACTAACTATCATGGTTTCGAGAATTTTAATATTCCTTTATAATATTCAGACAGGTTATAACAATGAGCTTTAAAACCATTGTTGTTCTGTGTGCAAATTGACAACCGGTCCAAAATCGTCGTTGTTTCACCTGTATATGTAACGATGAACAACACAACAATGGATCAATATCCGTGTTAACACATCCTATTTAACCATTGTCAAACACTTTGTCTACAATAGTGAATGACCTTTCATTTCCTTCCACAATGCATAACCTTATGACAAAATTCCTCGATCATATTCCTTATTTTTGCCTTATAGCATGTTACAAATTCTACAACATAGTGGATGAAGCCGTTATTTGCTTGGCAATGTGCCAAGAATCCGCACCACCAACTAACATGAAAATGTAACCTGAAGTGGATCTCAAACTATCTTTCCATCCTACAAAATCTGAGTCAGAATACCTAATGATCTTTAACTAATATGACCTCCTATATGCGAGACTATAATCTCTTATTCTTAGTCAATACCTCATAAATCTTTTGGCAACTTTCCAATGATCCATTCTTGGATTGCTTAAATATCTACCTAATACTCCAACTATGTATGTTATATCTGAACGCGTACATACTTAGGCATACATCAAAATCCATACAACTGCATTTCCTGAATTTCCAAATTTCCTTTTGGACATTGATTAAGATTGAACTTGTCTTCCGTAATAACTGAAGTATCCTCAGATTTACATTCCTGCATGTCAAACCTTTTAAGCACCTTTTCGACATAACTCATCTTTAATAATTCTAGAATACCTCAAGATCAATCTTAGTGTATTTGAATTCCTAATAAAAAGGAGATGTCACCCAGATCTTTCATTTCAAAATTTCTAGAAAAAAAAAAAACTCTCTTGGTATCGTGCAACATATCTATACTTTTAGTGGCAAAAAGTATGTCATCAACATACGAGACCAGGAAAATATACTTGTTCCCACTAAATTTATGATACACACAATCATCAACAAAATTTATACCATAAATGAATGAGATATTCAATTAATGAAATTTGTGGTACCATTGACAAGATGCCTATTTTAGCTCATTAATGGATTTTGTCAAATTTGCAAAACTCTTGGGTCTCCGAACATAGTTTTCAGGTTGCACCATATAATTCGTTGTTGGGGAACCTATTTAAAATTTGTATCATTTTGATTCTTACTTTAATTCTATTTTTGTTTATCACTAACATTTTCTTTTTCTCTATTTATATTTCTAGCATTTATTTTATTTTCTTTAATTATTTTAATTTGGTACATTTATTAATTTTTTATTATAATTTTTGTCTTAGGAATTTTGTTGGGAAGTTTATGAAACTAGTTGTAGAACACTTTGGCTAAGGAAAGATAAGGTACTTATTTTCTCCACTGAGACACGCCTCTCTTTCCTGAAAGTCTAAATATGACCTTTCCTCTGTTTCTCAAATGTAGGTCTAGGAATATAAACCTTTCTCATGCCATATGTCACGAGCATCCACTATCCAAGAACCATTACAAGGGTTTCCCTCATTTGGTTGAATATGTCTACAATGGGAATTTTCTAAGACTTAGGTACCTAAACTTCCTAGAGCTTTTAAGAAGTAGCATATGTAAGGATTTTTCATTTGAGCTTTTGTGCACTAGAAGTTTCCTTATTGCGAATTTTTTTCCTCAACTATTTTCATTTTACTATTATTTATTTCTATGGGTTGCTTACCTATATTCTTCTAGGTTAGAACTAATTCCTTTTTATGTTCCTTATTTGTCATGCCTTATTCTTCTAGCCTCTTTTCAAGTTCTAACTTTTCTTTACTTAATATGTTATTTTCTATTTTCAATTTCTCATTCATTTTATTTGTTCTCATAATCTGTTTTCTAGTTCTTTGTACTTTTCCTTAGTGTTTTTCTTTTAATGTTTTGTACATTTATACGAGCCTATAATTATTGGAGACAAATTCATAATATGCTTGTCTAACAGAGTTAAGATCAAAGAAATCTACCTCTTCTTCATCAAATTCATTTGATGTGTCGTTGTCTTCATAAAATCTACCTTGTCTACCATGAAACCAATGTGCATTTCCTTATCCTATGAATCAAAAGAAACCATGTCTTCCCATATGGCCATGAGATTTTGTTCTTCTTTTTGTCTCTGTCCTTACTCATCAACTTAGGACATTTTGATTTGTTGTGACCTGATTTCTTGCATTCATAGCACATAACTTTCTCTTTGTCCTTGGCGTTGAATCTCCAATTTTTTCCATATCCAAGAGTTTTGCTTGAATTTCCCTCTTAGAAGATTTAGTTTATCATCTCCTTCATAATCAAACTCATCTAATTCTTCATTAGATTTCACCACAATTTTGGATGATCTATTGTTCTTACCTTTCTACCTAGTTTTTATAGCAATATTTAGACCTTCTGACTTCTTTTCATCACGATGCAAAACCTGCTTATGAACAATCAAAATACCTACAAGTTCCTCCAAAGACATTTTCTCAAGATCTTTGGCAATTGTCACAATTATATCTTATGCTATCCACTTTGGAGGTAGAGTGCGCAAGATTTTGTCATTCACGTCATAATTATAGTATATTGTCCCAAGTAGAGTTTGAAAGCGACCAATCATTAATTGAATTAACTCATTTTCCTCTATGTAAAATTTTCATATTGATTACTCAGAATGGTTAATATACTTGTTCTTACCTCTTTGGATCCTTCATGAGTCAACGTAAATATATCTCACCATTTATTTAACAATAAACATAGCATACACTTTAGAAAAATTTCTTCCTCAAAGAAGGCACAAATTAAATAATGTTTTAATTTATCATTTAACTGATATACATATTTTTTATTAGTATATAATTTCTATTGGTAACAATTTATCTCTTGGTAACAATTTCCCTTTGTCATCTAGTAGAGAAGGAATACATTTCTTGATGATATCTATCAAATCAATATTTTATGCTTCTAAATATGTCAGTATTTTCAATTTCAACAAATCACATTTCTCACCTTCGAAAAGTGCAGGGTGATTAGTTGGTTGGTTATTTCATCCATTGAATTTGTTGGATCAATAATCTTTCTTCCTATTAAGGAGTTCCCTAAAGATTGAGCTCTGGAACCACTTATTGGTGAAATGTGGCTCTAGAAGGGGGATTAATAGAGCTTAGAAACAAATTCAAAAACTACGCGAGAAAATATACAAACACAAATGAATTAACACATCAAATTAAAAGTATAGGGATAGAGAAAGTGCACACATCAAATTCATATTGGTTACTATGTCTAATTTCTTAAGCCACGTGCTTAAGAAATTCTACTAATCAACACCTTTTACTAGTAACGAGTATCAACATATCCAGGATACACAAGTTTTAACATCTCCAAGTACACGAGTACAAACCTCTCTAGGATACATCAAGTATCAACCTTTTCAAGTACATAAGTAGAAACCTCTCCAAGTATCCTGCTTAATCTACTTGAGATGAAGAACTCTCAATTTTAATGAATGATCAAAAACACTCTCATAGATTACAACTTCACTCAATGAAGAATATACAATATGTAAGCTTTCAACCCAATTTACTAATCACTAATGATATGATATTTTCTCAGCAGTTTGATCTTTTTTTGTAAAATAGCTTTGTTGTCCTTCTCATAAGGCTTTACATCCTTTATATAATTATTGCATTTCATAGTCGTTAAGAATTTAAATTCCAATTCTTGATTACAATCTTTTTGATATGGAATGACTTGATCAATTCTTCAATTTGATTTTCAACTTTGAACCTTCAACATCATTATTAAATATTTGAATTTTGAATCAACTGATGCTCTTTAGAATATCTTCTTTCCTTTTATTATTGAGCTTCAGACTTGTTTTGAATTTTACTCTTTCTTCAACATTTTCAGTTGTCTTATTAAGAAAATGTTTTGCAACTTGATTCCACATTTGAATCATCAGAGCAATAATACCTATCAATCAATCAAACAATTCATTCATTAGTTATACAAAGTATTTTCTTTAATGTTCATATTGCTTGATTGTTTGACTTCAAAATCTTTCTCCTTCCAGAATGTTATCATCAAACGATTATTTTCATAAACATCAATGCCCATATCATTAATTCTTAGTTTTAACAATTAGATCAATATATCAATTCGCATGATAGATTAGGGATGATCAAACTATCAAAGTGCCACAATTATTTTAACTATTCAAATTGTCTAAGAATCTATCAAGGTATCAATCCAAAGAAATGGCCAAGTGATGAGAGATTTGAGAGTGTGAAGTTTGTCCTATACGCAAAACAATGCAGAAATGTTAAAACAATATGATATCAATATTATAATCAACCTAAAATTGAATTTTATGCAATGTATGAACCTAAAACTAAGGCTAAACCTAAAACTTGAATAATATTTTTAACAAATTAATTGAAGCCTCTTTGGTTAATGAGTTCTCTTATTGTAAATAAATAGCAATCATTTTATAGCCAGTAAAGAATTCAACTATAAAAAGTTGAAGAATAAACATTTGTCATATTTGTTTAAGTTTTCTATATTGTCTATTGCATTTTAAACGCCTCCCCCTATTTTTATTGTCTTTATTCTTCTAACCCTCTTTACAAATTTAAATAAGTGTTGTTCTGAGCAAAATTCTTGACTAGATTCCTTTGGAGATGACTTGGGTTATCTTAACATTATTTATACAAAAAATTATTTACTATATAGGTGCAACAGGAGATTACATAAGACAATTGCTTTAGTGCACTAGACGAGTGGTGTTTATTGGTTTGCACCAGTAATAACAATTATCAGACGAGTGGTAATGGAATGAAATTAGTTTTTTTATGGCAAAACAAGCCAGTCCAGCCCATTCTGTCCCGTCTCGCCCTTGGCCAGCCAAAAACAGATTGGGGTGGGTTGTCCCACCACAAAAACTGTTACCCGTCCCACCATAGGGCGGGCTAGCCCACCGCTTTTTCTTTTTAATTTTAATTCTTTTAAAATTTTAATCATATAAATATTTTCTAAACTTTTAATTAATTACTTAATTAATATCTTTAGTTGGATGAATTAAAAGAATTATTATATTTACATCTTAAATTACTATATTATAACTAATAATTGGAACTTAATATTTAAGTGTCAATGATTTAAATTATAATAGTATTGCATATTTATATTTATGCAAAAATATAATATAGAAAATTTAATTTTTTCAATTATTTTTAATTAAAACAAATAAAATAAAAATGGGTTAATGAGATAGGGACGAGTTGGCCCACCAGTTTAACGGGCTAAAGATGTCGAGCCAAAACGGGTTGACGAGTTGAAAACTCCAACCCTCGGTCTAGTGGGGTAGACCCGTTTGGACACCCCTACATGAAAATTAGTGCTAGTGGTTTAACAAGGAATTAAGAAACTCTCACAAAGTAGTAGGGTTTTAAAACTCCCAGAAAATAACAAGAATTTTAAACCTCCAGAAAGTACTAGATGTTCTAAAACCATCGGTAAGAATCACTATTCCAAGGGTTTCTAAAAACCATTGATAATATGTTAGGACATTGATTCTCCCATAAGAAAAAATGAAATCGCAGGTAATGCACTTAACGAGAGTTAAAACTCCAAAAACACTAAAACACTAACCCCAGTTAAATACAAATTTTCTTGTGGTAATTTCACAATGTTGTATAAACATCTTCACAATGTCGTATAAGCATCTTGTAAGGTTTAAGATCTAGTATAAAGTGTTGTATCTATTATTTTTATTGTAGAGTGCATGAAAAAAATTTGAAATTAGTGAATTGATTAATAAGAGTAACCAAACAATTAAATGTAGCCTTCTCTAAACGGTGAACGAATATAACTGAATTTTTATTGTTGATCTCTATCACTCTTATTCCTCAATATCGGTTGAATATGCCCATCTTGAATATAAAGAAAATTAGTATAATATCTCAGAAATCATGACAAAGATATTTTCTTAGGTTATTAATTGATTCAAAAAATATTAAATACATTCCTCTTTATTAGAAAAGATTGCATTTGAACCAATGCGACCCAAGCCAATGATAAACCAGATTAACACGTTAGTAAGACTAATACCAGCATCCTGTGATTTTTCAAATGTCATTAGTGCTTCAGTTGCCTTTTTTAATGCACATACACGCATGAGTTTTCAAATCTGAAAACTGCTTGCCTTTATGGTTTATTTTCAAATGATATAAAGTCAAATTAAAAGATAAATTTCATATTAAGCAATGAACAAACTGAGTCCTAAAAAACCTGGATTCATCAAGTCCTAATTCTCTGGTAGTTCTTCCTTCTTTGTTAAACATTAAGAATATACTGATGTTCATATTTTAAATTTTTTTAATATATTTTAAAACATCAAAATCAGTGTTGTTTATTATTAGTGTATTTTGAAAATATAGCAAAGGAAGAATACATCAAAGTTGAGCAGAAAATACAAATTTGGATTCATGCATATTTGGTGGGGGTGTTAAACGAAGTTAAACTTAAAATGTAAATCTATGATGACGTTGGAACTAAAATAATTTGGAGTAACTTTCATGTTTTGTATCTAAAATATAGATTTGAAGTTGTAAACATGAAATGAAGTGCACAGCTACTGAGTTCTCCTGTTATTGCACATGGTGTTTTCCAAAAATGATCTGGATTGGTATGATGAATCCATTTAAAAGAAACGGTGACGTGATTGAATTGAAGTTACTTAATAGTCGACATTTGAATAAATGCATTAACTAATTTAATATTTGATGGGTGCATTATAAAAACGTGTTAATTTATGAATCTATGGTGGATTGTATAGAGGGGGAAATATCAATGGAGTCTTCATACACGTTTTTGTTCCCCACAAGACAAACGGTAGTGGGTGAGATAGGACCACAGTTCGTAATATTTCTGATCAACCACTCTGTTTGGTACTTTTCTTTAGAAACCTTTGTGTTCAGTGCTGTGAGTATGAGAAAGGCATGCAAACAGAACCCATTATTGGAATAGCAACCAAAGAGACATTAATGGTGCAAACGGGTCAAGCACTAACTCCCATTTTACAAAAAGCTGATCAAGAAAAAGGTAATCGCGCAGTGCTTCTTGTACTCATTGTTTCCACAGATAAACATTACGCAACAATCCAAAGTTGCCTCCAAGTTGCAACTGCAAACGCAACTAGCTAGGTTAAACCTTTTAATAAAGTTCTGTCATTTTATTAGACCTCAAAATTCATGGCTCAGGTTAATATCTTTTTCTTCCTCACCATTACTGGTAGTGTGATCTTTAGTTAACATTCCACTACGACAAATAAAAAAAAAGGTGGCTTATCAATATATAGCATGTTATCATTAATAGACAACTTTGTTTGGTTCACAACAATTTACTATTATTATTATTATTATATATCAATTTTACAAAAATTTTCCATTGGTTCACTTGTTAACTAGCTCAAGTATAACATTTTAGTATTGAAATCAAGTTATCAAATGGTAGTTTATGAAAGATTAGTTAGCAGAGCATTATTTTTCTTTAAATATTAGTACTTTAATTTCAAGGGTATAAAAATTAAGTGATTTTGATTAGCTTTCTTTTTTTTACTTTTGTGACCCAATCACAAGGTTACCCATCACTATTAAATTGAGTGAAGCAATAACTCAAACACATTGGGGGCAAGAAAAACAGCACAAAGTATATGAGAGATAAGAGTGGGATATTGATTAATTGAGACTCAAATGAAAATACAATCGATGATCAATTATTCATATGCAAATTAATCGTGTGTTCTTCAAACTACTCAACTTGAATCACATTTGGAAATCAAAGATTCAACTTGAGCTTTTCCACTAGGTCCTTTTGTCCTAATGTAAAGTCTATACTCATCAAATGTTTTTGATGGGTACAGTGCTGGCCTATCCTCAGTCACAAGCTCCTTGGCAGGTTGAATAGGTATATCACTCCTGGGGTTATAAAAGAAAGCCAATGAAACTCTATCTTTGTCTGAGTTCACAATCACCCTGTGCTCTATGCTCTTGTAAACAGCATTGCTCAGCACCTACAAACATAAAACACATTGATTAATTACAAACACCCACTAATTTTTTCATGTCAAGAAAGCATATAAACAGAATGATTGAACATTGTTGTAGCTTGAGACCTGAATTTGGTCACCAATGTTGATGATAAAAGCATTTGGGGTGGGTTTAACAGTGATCCAATCGTCTCCTCTGCGAACTTGAAGACCAGAAACGTTTTCATCAGGGAGAAGAATGGTCATGCCACCAGGGTCTGAGTGAGAGGACAAACCCATAGTGAGATCAGGTTGTGGGCACTTTGGATAGAAATTCACCCTTAAGCAAGCACCAACATCTTTTTCCCCACCAAATGCATTCAGCAGAAAATCCTTTCTCAGCCCAAGATTCTCTGACAGTATCTCAAGAACCCTTCCTCCTAGCTTAACAACTTCCTCACCGTATTCACCGATCACATTCCTAATCAAGAAATAAAACACCTAATTAGGGAAATTTCAACACAAATCTACCAAGAAATTAAAGGTTGTCATCAAAATCATTCCATAGAATGAAAAGCTATATGATATCAAAGTTTTGTAGAAGGCAAGAATTTAATGGAGACTCAGTTGCAGTTTACCTGATATGGAAAAAATTGGATTTTGACTCTGTTTTGCTTTGAGTTTTTCTTTCGCTCCTTTTATTGAATAATATTTGTACGTTTAATTCGTCTTTGAAAGTCAAAAGCAAAAAACAAAAAAAAATTCTAATATAATTTAATGGATATTTTATTCTCTAGTAGATAATTATTCTGAATTCACCATTAAACAATTTATTATTATTATAATTATAATAATTTTGTTTTGTATGATGTGGACCAAGATGGAAAGCCCACGTTTTTTTTATGGGAGTACGGTGTACTTGATTACGTTTCAAAGTGGTGTTATTGAAAAGTTTATCACTTCACCAAATGAAATGAAACGGCACCACAAGACTAACCATAGGTTAACAAGTTTACAAATCTTAATTAAGAAAGTGAATGATGTATCCTCTTCTTGTGCAACACGGCTTTGTGAACAACACTCCTACTTGACAAGTTCAAGCCAAACATTTAATGTTATGTGGATGGGTGAACCTCACAGAACCTTAATCTAATGAAGAAAAGTGACTCTTTTAGGTACCACTTTAATTTAGGAAATACTCACCAACTATACACCAAATGAGACAAAATCAGAAAATCTGATTTTCTTTTTGTTGGATAAAAAGTGGTAGAACCTGATTAGTCACATGTTTCTCACACCCAATTTTGCATTAAATTGAAAAGAAAAAAAGAAAAAAAAAAAAAAAAAAAAAAAACTCTTGTCTCCTTTATTTTGGTCCTGTACAATATGACTCTCAACTTTTTTTATTAATTTTTCAAAGAATGACTTCTGACGTGTTTAGCCACTCACATAAAAAATAAAAAAGTTTATTTCGTTTGATAAAAGGGTTAGATATTTTTTAATAATTTTGTTGTGTGGTTTAAATATAAAACTCCGTACAAACTATTCAAGCATTTTATTAGGTTGACCACTAAAAGCATGTTTATATTAAATGTCTGTTTTAAGTCTGACTTGAAAATCAAATATGATTTCTTTCAAAATATCAAAATATTTATGGTGTAAGAAATTATATTGGGTAATCAAGAAAAGATGAAAGAGAAGAAAAAAAATGTTCCGTTATAATGTTTTTTTTTTTTTTTTTTTTTAATTTTGTATTTGGG
>Ga0214543_1006487_pt1 | contig 20783 bp, 15 predicted proteins | sample CNSS2metaG_FD_160094 | JGI IMG/M metagenome (GOLD analysis project Ga0214543, IMG submission 160094) | Root nodule microbial communities from cowpea collected in UCLA plant growth center, Los Angeles, California, USA - CNSS2 | ecosystem: Host-associated > Plants > Roots > Nodule | place: USA...
AATTTGCAAATTTTTTTAAGAAACGGATTACAGAATCCGTTTCATAGTGTATGAAACGGATTCTGTAATCCGTTTCCAGTAAATTTTGCTTTTTTCGTCAAACGGGTTTTCTTGTTTATGAAACGGAAAACACAAACAAACAGAAAAAACTCTAAGGGACCACGGAGAAGAGAATGAGAGCAAAAGCACTGGGATGGAGAACAACGAAACGTGAGAAAAATACTAAGAGTGAAGTTTTGGGGGTGCAGGAGGTTGGTGACGCAGTAAATGAAATTTACTGCGTCCCAACGAATTTTATCTAAATGATAAATAAGGGTATAAAGGTATTTTTTGGGGGTACAGAAGAACTGTTGGAGGTGCAGGGAGAAGGCCCCAAGAAAGAGACAACATTAGGGTTGTCTTCTCTCATGTTGTATCGTAGGCTCTTTATTTTCACATGGGCGTTGTTGTTCCCTCTTTGTTTTTCCATGGGCATTGCCACTACCTTTTTTTTTTCACATGGGCGACGCTACAGTGCTAAAGAAATCATTCATGACAATCAGAGTAAGGATGAGCAAGAATTGGTATGCATCTCTTTCAGCTCAATTCCCACAATAAAACAAAATATAGGGTTTTTTCGAACCAAGTCATGTGACCCCACCTGTTTTAGAGTGAGATGCAAATTTAGTTTTGTGCATGATTCATGCTCTAATTTTAGTTAGAATCGTGGTTCATGAGATTTTGAGTGTGATATGAACATACATCACCAATTTGGAATTCCATAGTATCATGTGATGCTTACTATATAATATGACCTTTCACATAAAAAAAAGTTACTAACATATAGTGTTGTAGAGTGAAAATACATGTGGAGGAAAGTTTTGACAAAGGAAAAACTTGGTATTTGAATGTCCATCAATGGCCTACCCATTTTTCTAGGAACTTAATCAATGTACTAGTTCATAGTCTACCGTTATTGTTCCATTAGACAATATACAAATAAGTTTTAAAGCCATAACAACAAAATATGAGATAAAGAAGTTCAACGGGAATAAATTCTCATTTTGAAAGTTGAAGATGAAGCCAATTTTGAGAGAGATAATTGTGTAGATGCAAATTCAAGAAAGACTTGTGAACATCATGGATTAGGAGTGGAAAGAAATTAATGACAATGTTGTTGTAAATACTCGCTTAGATATGACAATGTAGTTTTCTTTTATATAGTATTGCATAATTGAATACTAGAAAGGAGATTTGAGATATTCTTATCAAATTGTTGAAGATAAAACTCTATACTTTTTGAATGAATAAGTTCACATTGGTGATAAACCACATCAACAATTTAAACACCTTGTTTTCCTAACTTTCGACAACAAATACCCACATAGTTGAAAACGAAAGTTTGAAGCTTCTACTTTAAAGCTTCTATTCTTCTTATCAACTCATGATCAACAAATAACAATATGGATGGACACTTACACTTTGAGAATGTTCCAAAGCAATTCTTGAAGAATAATCTAGTTGACAAAGTAAGGAAAAAATGGTGAAAAATTCAAAGCAAACAGAGGATTTAGTGATTTTTGATCAACGGGAGGATTTAATGATGATAAAAGGTAGATCAACAATACATAACTCTAGTGGGAATTAAAATCGTAGTAGATCAAAGTCTTTAAGAAGGAAAAATCTCAAATCCTATCATTGTGAGAGGGCTTATGAAGAAATATTGTTGGAATAAGAATAATAAGGGTGGAAACTTTGATGCACCAACCATACAAGGTTATGTCGCAAGTATCTCAAAAGACGGATATATTTTGGTTAGCAAATTAGTAATTCACTCTAGTGGTGGAAAATCATTTCATGACTGATGGATAGTGGATTCAAGTTCACCTTGATACATGACTCTACACTAGGATTTGTTTACATTTATTAACCTATCTTAGGAGGATCATTTGTGTTTGTAGGAAATGATCATACCTTGAAATTTTTCTTAAGACATGATAATGGAGGACAATATGTAAATAGAAATTTTTTAGCATTCTACAAATACAAAGGTATTACAAGATAATTTTTGTTTCACATTCACCTTAGCATAATAGTGTCACTAAACGAATGAATATAACTTTTCTAGATAGAATAAGTGTTATGCTGAGAACAATGGAAGTGCTTAAGTCTTTATGAGAAGTAGTTAAAACCATTTGTTATATGATAAGTAAAAAGTCATCAACCACAATTGATTTGAAGACCTCATTGAGGATTTGGAAAGGAAAATGAACTACAATGTAAATTCAATTGATTTGAACAAGTGTGTGTGATGTACACGTCTCGAGATAGAACAAACTTAGATTGAAAATTATATTCTTGGCTTATGTTGACAATGTAAAGGGTTATTGTTTGTAAAATCCCACTACCTAATGGGTTGTTGTTAGTAGTCTATGTAGAAAATGAACTACAAAAGGAGAAAAAAGAATGAAAGTTTACAAAGGACACTTCTATAGTATAGATAACAAAGAAACCTTTAGATGACTCTTCTAAGTCATGACAAGAGCATAAAGAATAATAATCAAATAAGCTTAGTAATGTAGGACTTCAACAATTTCCATAAGAAAAATTTAAACCACCTTGGCACTCACAATATGTTATAACAACCATGATGTGATCGTCTTTTAAATGAAGAAAGGTCACCTTTAACTTTTCAAGAGGTTGTAATGGTTCATATACTTCTATATGGATAATAATAATGCAATAAAAAAAATAAACGTTTTCATAGGAATAAGATAGAAACTAGTTGAACTTCCAAAAGGTTGAAAAGTCATTGGTTATACCATCGAACGAGTTGAAAGAAATATAGTGGAATAATATCATTTTAGATTGGTAGTAAAATTACTCATAAAGGAGGCATTGGCATTATAGTCCAATTGTTAGGTTGACCTTAACCAAAGTTATTCCTGACATGTGTTCTACATTTGATTTACCTCTTGAGCAATTAGGTGTAAAAACTATCTTTTCTTCATTGATAACTTGAAGAGAAAATATATATGCTCCAATAAGAAGACTTTAAAGAAGAGGAAAATTTGTTTTGCAGGTTGACCAATTTTTTGTAAGATCTAAAGTAAGGGCCCATATGTTGGCACAATATATTTGATTCTTTCATCATTAACTTTGGTTGCAATATATTAGTTGAGACCATTGTACCAATTACAGTAGGTTTGACAAAAGTGATTTTATCATTTTGTTGTTGTATGTGCATGACATATTGATGGTATATCCTAACAAATTCAAGAATTTAAGATACAATTTACTAGTGAGTTTGGTATGAAGGACTTGAGAACAATAAACAAGATTTTAGGGATATAATTCATTGAAACAAAAAACAAATTTTCTCAAAAGAATTAATTATTGAAAGTCGTACAACACTTCAACATGAAAAATTGTGAGCAGATTTCTACCCCCACTTTCTATCAAGTGTAAATTCTCCTTGAGTACTAGTCCTTGTAATGAAGTAGAGAGGATGAAAATGTCTTGAGTATTATATGCATTAGGATTGAGGAGCCTTATGTATTGTAGCAATTAGTAAATTATGACAAATCCTAGTGAAGATCATTGAAGTGATATTAAGAGCATCTTTAGATACATAAAAGAAAACTCGGATCTTGCATTATGTTTTGGAGAATCATAATTAGTTATTAGAGGCTATGTTGATTCAGATTATGCAGGTGATCTAAATAATAGGATATCCACTACTATATGTTTACATGTGAATGAGGGAGAATTATAATTGGTTATCCAAGTTACAAGATATTGTAGCTTTGTCTACAAAAAGCTAAGTATGTGGCATTTATCGAAGCATGAAAAGAAGATATCTAGAATGGAGAAACTTAGGCACAAGAAACTTAAAAGTGATGTTGCAATAGGCAGATTGCCTTGTACATTGTAAGGAATCTTATCTTTCATTCAAAGACAAACCATATAGATGTACTCTACCATTTTGTTTGAGAATTAGTAGAAGAAAGAAGTGTAGATATGTAGAAGATTCAATTCAATGAAAGCCTAACAAATATTATGACAAAGTCGAGTAACATTGACAAGTTTCTATGGACCTGTTTTTTTGAAAAGATAAGTAACATGAATTCCAAAGAAGAAAACATAAAAGTGGTATCATAGTCACATTTGTCTTGATGGTTGATTCAGAAAAGTACAATATGGAGTAGATGAAGGATCCTAGGATTTTGAATTCTTTGAAACAAAAGTCTTCATAACAAGAGGTTTCAAGAAAGTGTGTCCCCAACAATATAAATATAGGTCACTACTGGTACTCGTATTAATAAATGTTTCCCATCAAGAAGAAGGGTCCAATGTGAAATTAACTCATAATTAGATATTGTTAAAGATTGACGTGTATTAAAAGTCCAACATTCATATAAATAAACAAGATATGTGATATATAATGAAAGAAATTTACAATCCTATATTGTCTTAAGGTCTCTCTTGAGTCAAAAGTGATGTATTCCTATCATGAGTTTACTCATAATTGAGAATGAATCTTTCTGGTATCTTCTCTTAAAATGCCTCTCGGAAGTCGACTTCTTCCAAGAAATTTTGCCACTTAAGGTCATTATAAGAATATGCTGACAATCTATTTGTTTAGCTTGTGTTGCATTATTTTTTTCATTTATACATTTACATCCCTTGGGGCAACTTGGTTAGTTTTTCTTTTTATGTAGCCGACAAATTATTTAACATTTCGATAGTACTAATAACAATTTATTCGAACATTTTCCCTGTTAGAGATTAATCTAAGATTTAGAAGAGTAAAGTTGTAAAAAAATGGCTGTAAATATTGCCTACACTACAAGATAATGCTTATTTAGTAACTAATTTTAGTGACTAAAAGTAGTTAGTCATTATAGTAACCGATTTTGATACCAATTCACAAAGTAAAAAATTATTGGTTACTAAAATAGTCACTATTATGAATAAAAAATTATAATTGGTTACTAAATTGGTCTTCAAAATTAGCTACCATGGTTTTAGCTACCAAAGGAAATTGGTCACTAAAAATTAGCTACCTAGATTTTAGCTACCAAAATGATTCAGTTTCTAAATTGGTCTCTAATTAATTACTAACCAATTTAGTGACTAATTATAATTTTTTATTTATAATAGTCACTATTTTAGTAACCAATAATTTTTATTTTTTAAATTGATATCTAAATTGGTCACTACAGTGACTAATAATTTTTGGTCACTAAACTTGGTTACTAATGAAACATTTTCTTATAGTGTTAAATCTTGATTTCAAATACTTTAAAAGTTTTTATATATATAAACATACCATTTTCATTGTATCCCTTCAAGTTCATTATACTGATCATGCAAATGGACTATCCTCCGCATATAAATAAAATAATAAAATATATTGTCAAAATGTAAGAACGTTTTTCGGAAATTATTTTTGTAGTAATTTTGGATGTTATTGATATCATATCTACTTCAATTTATCATTTTCATCGTCAATTTTAATAATATTTTTAAATTACTAATAATTAAATATAGCCTTGTATTGCGATATTTTTTTTATCACAAATATAAACTATAATTTATATTTTTTTAAAGTATATTATACATTATAACTTTTAATTATAATAGTAATTCATACATTAAATATTATTTTTATATATATTTTACATTTTGGTTATATAAAATAAACTTTTATTCAACGCATTAGAGGAAATGCGACTTGTTATAACATGTTAGTTTCAAGGAGAGAATGTAGGCTACCAATAATTCTTTGATAGTATAATGGATTTGAAGAATAATTAATACTAAAAAATGGAGACAAAAAATACATCATTACATAATCATCAACAACGTTATTATATTTCTAGACTTCCAGATAAAAGCTAAAATATGAAATCCATTCTTCATCATCTTTAGTTTCAATGCTATTATCATTTTCAGAAATACCTATTATTGGATTGAAAAATAAAATTAAAAAAAAATTATGTCTATTTGTTATTCCCAATCTCATTACAATTCCAACATGATGTATGATGATTATGTTAAATCCCATATAACACATAATCCAAAGTCTTTGGACTTTTATGAGTCAGGGTTTATGAAATGTGCCATTTAATCATCCAACTACTAAAAGTTTTAGTGATTCTTTGCAAAATGCATCGTGGTGAAAGAATTTTTACTCACAATATTGATCTTAACATTTAGAGAAAAGGAAGATGTTTTTCATCATCAAATGGCTATAACATTAAAGCAATCAAAACCCTTCAAACTTCAAATTCTAAACACTTGTACTTTTACCACTGAAGTCATCAAAACAAAAGAAAACAACCATGAAAATTCAGTGAGAAGAACACTAAGAGATCCAATGCATGTTGTAGAGAACTTACTTGTACAATGTCTTGCAGAAAAGTGAGCCAAAGTACCAAAGTGGGCTTTCAACTAAAAACATGCATTTTCATAGCTTCAAACTAATTAAAAAAAAAAATTGAAGCATCAAAAGATAATTTAATTAACAACATGAAAACTGAAAGAAAACTCAAAGTATACCTCTCAATATAGTTTGAGAAACCCAGGACGTGCATAAGGGAACAAGAAGAAAGAGTGTCTGAATTTCCTTAGACATGGAATTTGAAATGGCTAACTTTATATGATTGTTAGAATGTACAAGTTTTGATTATTATAACCTCTTCCATTTCATTGGACAGAAAACTGTCGTATTGTTTACAAATTAATATTAACATGAGTTTTATAAACATTTTTTCCCTTAATTACAAGCTATCTTTTAAGCAATAATACTTTAGATATAATGAGCTTAACAATACAGCGAACTCAAGAAATATATAATATATTCTTTATTATGGAAAGTTTGTATACTTAATATTAGATTTATGAGAAGAATAAGAATTTGTTAGGAATCCAAGTGTGAGTCTAAATTCCACATTGACCAAAATTGAGAAAGTAGAGCACTATATAAGAATTAAGACCCATAAACCCATTGCCTTAAGGTTTTGGGTTGAGAGTGGTGTCCTTATGTGGTTAGGCTCAGGTCTCATTGGTGTTGTCTCCCCAATGAAACTCCCCTCCTTATAAACCTGACAGAATTTTACAATATTTTCCGTTAAATCAATGAAATATTTATTCTAAAATTGATAATATCTTCTCTTTATTATTCATATTTCCCATCTACTCCTTTATTTTGTTACTTTTTAAAATTCTCTTCTCAGTTTTTTTTATATATATATATATGCAGCTTGCTATTCTTTTATAGTTTTGTTTGCATACTTTTGTGTAGGGAGGTATATGTGCTTTGCCATTTCCTTGATAAGAGGGCAAGTATAGAAACGAGGATGCTCATTCTTTTCTTTACTTTCGTACTTTGGAGAGAGAGAGAGAGAGAAGGACCTATATGCAAAGTCTGAATGAAGTTCAAAGAGAATCCATAAGCCAAACTTGTGCCAAGTTTTCTGTTTCTTTGAAGTGAATATTATAAAAAAGTTTAAATCGAGTATTATTTAAGAAAGAAAAAGTAGTAATATTCAAGAAGATGGGTATTTAGCGTAGACAAAAACTAACTTTAATAAGTAAAGGTTGACGTTAAATAGTTATTAATGATGACTTTATGTCCGAGGTGTATGCAACACTAAAATTATGATGCTAATTCTTTAGTATCGATTCTTCAAGATCGGCTCTAAATAACTTAGTCCACGATAATTCACCATCAATTTTTAGTTAAAGTAGTTCTTAAGACGTTTTTTTTATTATTTTAATATCAGTTTAATTTTGCATCAATTTGGTTAACGTTAATGACGATAACTTTAAAATAATTATATAATGCCTCCATTTTCAAAAAATATAACAAAAAAATTAAAGAAATAATTATTATGAATTAAGGAGATGAGTGTAAATGAAACAGATGATTGTGGATGAACACATGAGTATGAATGAAGTAGACGAGAAAAAGAATATGAATGAAGAAGGTGAGGAAAAAAAATGTAGATGATGAAGATGTATGTGGATGAAAGAAATGAATGTGAGTGAAAGAGAGTGTTGATGAAATATATGAGTGTGAGAAGACTTATGAATGTGAATAGAAAAAATGAGTGTGATGAGATTTATGTAGAAAGTGAGAGAAATAAATTATGAGCAAGAAGATTCATCATCTTTAAATCTAGAACTTTAGATTAAAAATAATCTACAATCCATGTTTAATGGGAAGCACACACAAATTTAAAATATATAATTTAACGTCGGCTAAGCATACGATAACTTAAATAAATAAAATACTGAAAATGAATAAGACTATTTATTTTTAATAATATTCATTTTAGTTTTCATATGACTAATATATATATATATATATATATATATATATATATATATATATATATATATATAAATTAGTAATAAATATTTTTTATAACATTTTGTTAGTTAACACCAATTTAAATAAATATAAATATTAAAGAAAATTATAGTATACATTATTAATGCTATTTAGTTTTAATATTTATTTTAATTTTGCGTCCCCTAAGTAAAACACAAATAGTTATTCAATAAAAATTTTAAAAATGATTTTAAGTTTTATTTTTTGTTTTTAAAAAATTAACGTAATGTCGACCAATCTAATACTAAAACAAAAATTTAATCATAAAAAGAAGTTAAAAGCAATTTTACTCTTTTTAAATTATTTTTTTAAGTTAATTGCTTATGTCGTATTATAATTGGTTAAGTCGACATTAATTGTGTTATAATTTGCCCAACACTAATACTTAAAAAGCTAATTTATGTTTTCTAGAAACGACGAGGAGCTGATTTGTAAACATAAGAAGTTGATTTAAGTATTAATATTACAACTCAACAAGTTTTCTCGATACAAAAGAGACTTTGATAGTTATATCATATAAGAGGATTTACAATTTTATCTTTTTAAAGATGGAATGTAGAGATTATAATTTTATCATTAAAGGAGTTGTCAAACATTAAACATGTGTTCTATATAATTATTTCCTATCACTTAATTTCTAAAGCCTACTGATTATTAGAGATAACAAATAAATTTGTCTCCATTTTTACGGGAAATTTTCGCATTAATTAAGTATGGATATGGGTATGGGAAATCCTCAATTTTTTCAATTGGATATCGGGATGGAGATGAGGATGTATATATCCGCCCTCTCCCAGTCCCATCATCATACCTGCCGTATTTCCGTCTTCGTCTAAATTATTAAAATATTCATAATTAATTAAGTAACCTTTATTTATATATATATATATATATATATATATATATATATATATATATATATATATATATATATATATATAACCTTTTTCTAATTGTTTGATTTTTCATGAAATTTATTTGCATCTCCAGAACTTTTTCATCTTATGATAAGCTTTATGCAATTATGTTCAAATGATATATGTCAATTAAATATTTTTTATACCTCACATTTGAATATTTTTAATCTTTTTAAAATTTTACTTATTATATATTTTCTTTTCACATGAGAATGTTTAACACTATAAATTTAAGTGTTCAATAGTATAAACCTTTTACTATGTAATATAAAAAATTTATCTTCTTTACTCTATTATTATTAATTTTTGTTTCATTTGAATAATTATTTTGTTTCGCTAAAACAATCTTAGTTATCTCTCAATCATTGACTATGTTGATATTTTAAAAATTTTCTTAGATATTTTTCATCTTATCATATTCTTAATTATATATTTATTTTTGTGCGATTTCATTTTGTAATCTCTCAAATTGTCTGTAAGACACACATTTGATAATTTTTTAATATTTTTGTTTGTTGTTTATTTTTATCATTTAGAATATTATTTTGATATATTTTATATAATATTTTTTATTTTCTAACTCATTATTATATTATAATTGTATAAATAAATTTTATTACTATAATATAAAAGTTTAATGTAATTGTCATGTTTTTTTATCACCATCCAACATAGATTGAAGTTCAAAAGATAAAAGATCTATGTTAAAATTATATTATTATTAGTTTAATTTTGGTTCTTTTTGTGATTTTGATCAAGTGATGTATTATAACTTTTATTATTGTATAAAATATAGATTCATTAGAATTAAAAAATTGAAATAAAGTGACATTTAAAATATATTTTAATTTGAATAATTTTTTATATTTTTTAAAAATATTTCAAAATTTTATCAACTAGGTTTCATTAATGTTTGCAAAAGTAATAAATGTTTTGGTTATCATTCAATTTTATTTGGTATTCTATTTTGGAATCACTACAAGAAAATGTTTCATTAGTAACCAATTTTAGTGACCAAAAGTTGTTAGTTATTATAATTACTAATTTAGATACAAATTTACTAAGTAAAAAAATTATTGGTTACTAAAATAGTTACTATTATGAGTAAAAAATTGTAATTGGTCACTAAATTGGTTTTTAAAATTAGCTACCATAGTTTTGGCAACTAAAGAAAACTGGTCACTACAAATTAGCTACCTAAGTTTTGGCTACCACAATAACTTAGTTACTAAATTGGTCTCTAATTAATTAGTGACAAATTTAATGACCAATTATAATTTTTTATTTATATTAGTGACTATTTTAGTAACCAATTAATTTTAATTTTATAAATTGGTATCTAAATTGGTCACTGTGACTAACAACTTTTAGTCACTAGAATTGGTTACTAATAAGACATCTTCTTGTAGTGAATGTATATAATTATAATTTCTTCTTAAATAGTTGATATTGAAGATACAACTCTCCCCTTAATATTCAATATTGATAATATTATGTTTCCTTTACCGTAATTTTTTATTATTTTACTAAAATTAATTAATTAATATTGAAATAATATGAAAACAGATATAGGTATTAGTACGAATATATACCATTTACCTGATATTTTTAAAATGGGACAAAAGTTTAATATTCGTTGGATCTGAAGATCGAGATATGGATGAATTTTTTCTGTATATGAAATAATAAAAATAATAAAACATGTTTCCGCTCCATCCGTTGTCAGGTGATGATCAATTGGGATGTGATGAACTTGCATCAAGGTACACGGTAAGAGTGTGACGCTATGACATGTGAAAGAAAAATAGGTTAGAAAAGTTTCTTTTTTAAAACAATTAAATTAGATTATATTAAGTATTAACCATGCATTTTTAACCGATTTCAATGAAAATTGTTTGTAATTAGCTGAGGTTAAGAAAATTCTTATTATTTCATACATCATTGAGATTTTAGTATCGTTAGAAAGTAAAAGTTATTGTAGTCCGTATAACTTTGACATTTTAAAAAACATTATACATTACAAAGTGTAAAGAACCAGATTTAGAATCAACTCATGATGTTAAATTATATTAAAAAATGTTAAGTAACTATTTATGTTATACATTATGTATAAGATTGAGATATACTGAAAAGCATAAATAACTAATTGTATATAATTTCCAAAAGATAGGGTGGTGAGAGAAATTTGTTAAGGTGTAGTAAGCAATAGTCTATCATTTTACACCTTGTTTCAAGTCCATTTAATTTTTTTGCAACTTACACCTCGTGCATTTTATTTTCAGACCTCTTTTTCTTTTTTTAATGGGCCAACTAGTGGATATATTTTTTTCACACTATCTATTTTTGGGAATTCTTTCTGCACCCCTATATTTTCTTATTGCACTTCCCTAGCTTTTAAAATTCTAATCATACCCTGTTGTAATTATAGTTCCGGATTGTGAAATCCGTAGATATTATAGATTGTCCAATGCGGAATGTAGAATTACATTATGAATTATTGTACAATCTGTAATGCAAAGTTATATTCTGAATTTTATGATCCGTAATGTAAGTTTACATATTGTATTGTACAATTCATAATACAAATTTATAATTTTCATTTACGATTCGTAATGCACATGGATTATGAAATTCAAAACTAACATTCTATGTCTTTCCTAATTGATTCTCATATTCCTTACATTTCATATTATTGTGATATTTCCATTTGTTGTAATGAACACTTGTAAATGTTATGGAGAGTGGAGGTGGAGGAAGAAGAGGAAATGAAGGTGGAGGTAGAGGTGGAAGAAGAAGATGGGATGGAGGTGGAGGAAAACATGGAGGTGCTATGGGGGAGGAGGGGAAGAAGAGGAAAAATTTAATTTTTTAACTTGTTTATGGGGTTATAGTAAGGAAATATAGGGGTGTAGGAAGAATTTCTCCTTTTTATTTCTGCACCACTATTGAGGCTAGTAGCCTAATCTTTTAACTCATACTTCAGACCCATGTTTTTACCCTTTTATTCCCTCTACATTACTGTCGCAACCGGAATCGCGACGGGGAGACAAACCGAAAAAAGAAAACGGGTTTTAAAAGAGATTTGGGAGTCACCACCATAATTATTCTGGAAAACTATGGAAAACCATAAAAATAAAACAAGTCTACGTAAAAACCAGACTTTGGATCCGGGAGTTGGTTACGCGTAGGGAAGGTGTTAGAACCCTACCGCGCCCGCCCGAGGGCGGTACCTTTAATTAAAAATGCAAAGTTGATGTGATTTTCAAAATATTAATTTTCCCAAAGATATAAGACAAAAATGCTAAAATAAACAAAATATATTTTTTTTTATTTTTTGGGCCCGACAAGGATTGACCTTGGTCCTACGTATTCTCATTTGAAATGAGAAATCAGGGTTACATAATTCTTTAAAAAAGATATGTGGAAAACAGTTGAGAAAATGATTTGATTTTTTTGGATGTGAACTTGACAAGGACTGGCCTTGCTCCTACGTATCTCACCGTGGAGAATCAAGGATCACGTAGTTCTTAAAAAAAACTTTTTGCTTGAAAATGTTGATAATTTTGTACTTTGAAAATTTTGTATTTTTTTGGTATTTTTGAATTACTTGAAAATATGTGTCACACGACACGAGCGGTCGGACAGACATTAAAAGGGAAAAAAATTTATTTTTGGCATTTTTTTAGAAAATAAGTGTCACACGGTGCGGGCGACCGGACAGATACTAAAAGAGAAAAAAGAAAAAAAAACTATTTTTGGTTTTTTGAGAATGAGTGTCACAATAAAGCAAAAGAGAATATTTTCATTTTTTAGATTTTTTTTTCTATTCTTTTGTAGTTTTTATAATTTAAAATATTTTGTTTTATTTTTGTCTTTTGTTTAGAAAATTATAAAGGTGGAATTTAATAAAAAGGATAAAAATGGAAAAAATAAAATGTGAGGGTGCATGAATAATGTGTGAGGTGCATGAAGTAAATGAGGTGTGTTTGTTAAAAGGTGGGGGTGCAGCGAGTAAAAGTCAAAAGTAAAGTGAATCTAGAAGGAGGGTGTGAACTGTGAAAAGTGAGGTGCAATCAGTAACAAGAAATAAGTCGAAAACAAATATGGGGTGTGAGGCTGGCAAACATCAGGGGTGCGTAAAGAAATACACAAACAGTACAAATAATGGAGGTGGAAAGATTAAAAACGGGGGTGCACAAGTAGATGACATGGTCAGACCCAATTTCTACTCAAACTAAACCTAATTAAAATTAAAGCTCTCCTTTACCATGGCAACCGTCTCTTCTCGTTTTCCAGCAGCCACAATGACTCCAACAGTTGAGACATGCACTCACCTTTTGGCCACCACCAACGACACTAGCCTCCGTCGGAGGCCTCACCGACGACGCTGTCGCTGCTCGCCGCTCCTCGCGCGAAACGCTCCTACGCCGTGAACAACATCTCCCCGTTCCTCCAGCACATTCGAGACATCGCGACTCGCCATCACTGCACCGCCCACTGCAACCGAGTCACGCGAACACAACGGAAATCGCCACCTGGCCGTCGCGACCCAAACCACCACCATGAACGTCGCGGCTGCTGCAACTAGAGCGCATCGACACAACGCCTGCCATCACCACCGTTAATGTCGCCGCTACCGCGACCTGTGCGCGTCACTGGTAGTGCCAACTTCCCCCTTCCCTACGTGAGGGTTCTTCTTCCCGGCCTAGGCTTCGTGTGCTCTGATGCTAGCATGTTGCGATTGTTTTCGCATTGTACCACCTTGTCGTAGCCATTTGTGTCTAGACGCGCCGACAACAATGCCGCCGGTGATTATCTCTTCTCCCTTTCTCTGTTTCATATTTATATTTGGGTGGAAATAATGGGGGAAGATGAAACGTGAATGTTTGGGGGTGATTGGGTATCTATTCTTTGATTTTATGCAGGTGAGAGATGAAGGTGAAAACTTGAAGATGAAATTCACTCTGATCCTGTGGGTGGAGAACTAAGGAAGTTTCTTTTCGTTTTCTTTTTGTTGGTCCCCCTGAATCTTAGTTTTTTTATTTATTATGTAGTTCCCTCTTTTGTTCTCTTTTGTTATCTTCTCTTTGTCTCTGTCCCTTCCAATCTCCTCTTTGTCTCTGTCCCTTCCAATCTCGAAATTTGGGATAAGGTTGAGAGCAGATGTTGCATCCTGCTCCTTCAGTCATCATGACTATGTTACAAGTCATTCCCAATACAAAAACCATGATAGCATAGCAAACATGGGTCTGATAACAGAGAGACCTTACGTTACCTTTAGCTTTTTTTTTTCATTTCATTTTTTTCTTAAATAATAAAGAGGAAAAAAAAGAAAATTGTAAATAAAATAAAAATAAATAAAATAAGATTAAAACGAAAAAGAATAAAAGAAAAAATATAAATATAAATAAAAATAAAATAAAATAAAATAAAATAATAAAATAAAATAAAATAAAATAAAACAAAACAAAATAAAAAAATAAAACAAAAAAATAAAAATAAAAATAAAATAAAAATAAAAATAGAATAATAATAAAAATAAAAAAAATAAAATAAAAGTAAAATAATATGAAAAAAAAACATTATAACCCGGACAAAATTGGGTGTTGAAAATTACTTTTCACACCCACTTGAAATCCTCTCTATATTATTCAGTGATTTGGGGAATCTCATTTTTTTTGTTACAATGCATAATGCAAAAGCATTTTTGATAAAGCAAGTGAATCTTCACTCCATCGCCATGCCTTTATCCTGTTAGGAGAAAAAGGCTCTTGGATGAAAAAATTTATTCACTTTTTGTTGTGTTTATTCATGCCATCAACAATACAATTTATAAGCTTACAATTTTCGTATGTTATACTCCCAACGACTATAAACAACTAGTACATTAACTACCCAACGATTAGTGCATTAACTATCCAACGACTAGTACATTAATCACCCAACAACTAGTTTCTTACAACGGCTAGTTACCCACAATGGCTAATACATTTAAGTTTATTGAACAACATAATGGGTAGTGGTTTTGTAAACAAATCTACAACTTGATCTCGGCTTCCCACGTGCACCAGCTCCACATTTCCTTCCTTTACTTGTTCTCGGATGAAATGAAAACGCACATCAATGTGCTTGCTCCTTTCATGGTTGACCAGATTCTTTGCCAACTCAATGACTGACTTGTTGTCCACTTGTATCATAGTACCTTTTTCTTGTTTCATCTCTAGTTTGCTTAGAAGATTTCTAAGCCATACCTCATGACATACACACCATGATGCTACAACATACTCGGCTTCACACGTTGACAGTGTTACTATGGGTTGTTTCTTTGAAAGCCAAGTGAACGTTGTATGACCCATGAAAAATACATACCCGGATGTGCTTTTCCAATCGTCTACATTTTCGCACCAATCACTATGTGAGTACTCTACTAGTTGGTAGTTGTCCGACTTAGTATAGTATAGTCCGAGTGATATCGTTCCCCGAATATACCTTAGTATTCGCTTCAAAACCTTCCAATGACTGTTGCTCGGCTCCTCCATATACTGACTTACTATTCCAACACTTAATAGTAAGTTTGGCCTTGTACTTGCCAGATAGCGAAGGCTTCCAACCAAGCTTTGGTACTTGCTGGCATCAACTCGATCTCCTCCATCAAACTTCGAGAGTTTTGTACCCGGTTCCATTGCAGGTCTCCACTTCTCATCTTGCACCACCTCCTCAAAGGTTATGTTCTCAGAACTTGCCAAAAGACAAACAATATGTACCAGTTTAGTACACTCATACAATTCTTGCACGGTTCATATTCTGGGTCGTTGGGGTTCGTCTTCATCGTCAATGGTTTCAAAATTTTTTGTAGTCGGTAGTATAGCAATTGACGAGCTAATATCTCCATTCATCTCTTCAACTGAGTTGTTCCAACTCCACTCATTGGCTTCATCTACTCGGACATCACGACTTGCTATCACTTTTTGGTTTATTGGGTCTAACAATTTGTAGGCTTTTGTCCTCTCACCATACCTAATAAACACATACTTCTTGCACCTATCTTTGAGTTTTGTCCTTTGCTGACTTGGTACATGGCCATACGCTACATTGCCAAACACCTTGAGATGAGACACACTTGGCTTTTACCCACTTCATACTTCTTGTGGTGTCTTTTCATTCAACCTTGCATGTGGACACTTATTCTGTATATAAATGGCACATTGTACGACTTTTGCCCAAAACTCCTTTGGCATATTCTTACTCTTCAACATGGGCCGACCATATCAAGAATAGTTCGATTTTTCCTCTCAGCTACACCATTCTGTTGTGGTGAGTATAAGGCTGCCAAAAATCTTCTTATGATGTTCTCCTCACAATACTTCATGAACTTTGTTGATGTGAACTCGCCTCCCCTATCAAACCGAATAACCTTAATGTGTTTGTCTGTCTCTGTAAGACCCGGGAAAATTAAATAGTTAATTAAATAATTATTTAATAAATGCGGGTAATGGAAGCCTTTAAGGATGCGGAGGGATATGACGTGGAAAAGTACTAGCTCAAATGGTTGAGAGTACTTGGTTGTGTTGAGAGGACTTGGGTTCGAATCCTATGTGTGTCAATTTTGTGTGTTATTTTAAATGTGTTTAATTATTTTATTGATATATTTGAGTATGAGATGTGAGCATAAAATCCTAAAATATTGCGAATTAACACCAACATGACTTGGTTGAATTGGTTGTGCAATTGCTTTGTGATTGAGGGGTTGTGGGTTCAACCCTTGTTGAGAACAAATTAACTCTTTATTTTTGTTAAATTGCTTGTGGTCTGTATGTGAAAGGGTGGGAAAACCCTAGAGCCTTGGGCTTCCAAGGGAAGGGAAAGACAACAGCCATAATGAGATATGAAAGGCAATTATAATTAATTAAAAGCCTTTTTCGTTTTTTTTATATATTAATCATATTTAGGACCATATAATTTGCTTGACATCATGCTGTGAATTGAGGTGTGGGATTGTTTGGTTGTAATGTGATAAAACTTTTATGAGTTCGTATGGAAATTATGGGGTTTTTATGTACTGATTGTGTATCAGGTCTGAATTCGTGTTTTTGGGGGACTAACTTGGTGTCCAAATCATGCACATAATGTTGTATCCTGAGATGAATTGTTTGGCATAGTAGAGTGAGATTTTGGGCATGTTGGGGTCGGTTTCTGCGCGCATGACAGGGAGATTACTGGTTATTTTAGCTTATGCCAACTGTGCTCGCCTAGGCGAGAATAGCAGAAACGAAATTTGAGGTTGTGTCTGCACATCTCGCTCAGGCGAGAGATCGCGTAGAGGTGAGGTTGGGATCGAGGGTCTCGCTCAGGCGAGGATCCCATGGGTTGAGCGACAGAGTACCTTGCTCAGGTGAGAGGTACTCGCCTAAGCGAGAAATCGCAACTGAGGAGTGTGTGTTCTGATGTCTCGCCGCCTAGGCGAGTGATGTTGTGTTAAGCGAAGGGGGGGATCTCGCCCAGGCGAGATGAGCTTGCCTAAGCGAGTCTTCGCACGTGAACCCTGGCAGCAGGCTCGCTCAGGCGAGGAAGCTTAGCTTAAGCGAGACAGACTTGGTCGCTTAAGCTAAGGCTTCTAGCCCAAGCGAGTTTAGTGCAGTTTGTGTGTAATGATTGTACTCTTTGATGAAATGTGGATCAGGAGATGTTGTGCCATGAACGGGTAGGTTCATGGATGGTGGATAACATGTGATGGTATGAAGGGGGAGGTTCATACTCGATTACTCTCCTATGGGGATACAAGCGAGGTAGGTTCGTATGTTCCGTGCTCACAGTTGAGAGATGCTGCGTGCGGGGAGGTACGTAGCTTGAGGATCACATGTGTTGGACTACGGGCGGGTAGGCCCGTAGAGTAGGACTACAAGCGTGGAGGTTCGTAGAGGCAGGACCACGAGCGGGCAAGTTCGTGTGAGCATCATGAAATCTTGAGTCCATGGCTAACCTAGTTGTGTGTTAGAGGTTGAAAAGCCTTGGGGCGTGTTGTGAATGTAACCAAGGTCTATCTATGATAATAAGATTGGGTGTTTTATATTATTTAATTTATGTGATTTCTTATATTGTTGAACTCACCATTTCTGGTTGTGCTTGGCGATGATCGTGTAACTCGTTAAACGAGAGTAGATGATAATACATATGATGCTGACGGTGCTCGGACTGCGGAGTGAGGGCTAGCAGGGCTAGAGCTAGGGATTTTTGCTATTGATTTTATGATTTTATGGAAACTTGTAATAACTTTTGATTTAATATCCTTTGAGTATTTTCGCATTGAATATTGAATTTTGTTTTCCCGTGTTTGGGATAATAAATGTGGCGACGTTTAAACTTCTTTTATATTGTTATATTTTAATTAAAGTAAATTTTTTTAAGGATGTTACAATCTCCTTCTCCACCAACACTTTAAACCTCTTGAATACCTTGAACACCTTAGACTTTTCCTTCAAGAAGTATACCCACGTCTTTCATGAAAAATCATCTACAAAAGAAATAAAGTATCTCTTACCAATGAAAGATTCAGGGGTAATTGGTCCACACATGTCGATATGAATTAGGCCGAGTTGTTCCTTTGCTTGGTACATGGAAATTCTCGGAAACGAAGTCGTCGACTATTTGCCGAAAATACATTCTTCACACAATTTACTTTTGAACTCCATGCTTGACAGTCCATGCACCATACCTTTTTTCACCAGTCCCATCAGCCCATCAAAATGTAAGTGACCAAACTAGAAGTGCCACATCATTATCTCATTCTGGACATCAAGTTTCAAACACTTCTCTTGTATGATCTTTAATTCCAACTTATACATCCGGTTTTTCTTCATCTCTACGCGAGCAATCAAATGTCCAAGTTTGTCCTTTAAGTCTAGTACTCGATCTTTCATTAAAACTGAGTAACCCTTTTCCCATCAATTGTCCCATGCTCAAAATGTTACTTTTGAGATCAGGTACATAGTACACGTCTCAAATTTCCCCAACTCGACCATCCTTCTGCAAGTACCAGATCGTTCCTCGACCTTTTACCACAACCTTTGAATCATCTCCAAAAGACACATCTCCAACTTCTACTTTAGCTAAGTCTTTGAAGAAGTGCTCATCTCCACCCATGTGGTTGCTTGCACTTGTGTCAAGGTACCACATCGAGTTGGTTGAACTGCTTCGTTGTCCTGTCGAGTTGTTCAATTGCATATCCTCGGCTATTGACATCATCAACAACACCCTTTCTCTTCAACATCTTCTGTGAGAAAATTGGTCGTCACTTCCTTCTTACTTTCAGATCGACACTCTTTTGCAAAATGCCCAACTTTACCACAATTGTAACACCTATCCAAGCTACGATCCTTTGCATAGCGACCGTACTTGTCACATTTGTAGCACTCAATGTTTGAGTTGCTCAACCGACCTCCTCTCCACGAATCGCGTCCTTTTCCGCGCCAATTTTGGTTGTTGGTATGTTCTCTCTCTCTACTTTCTGTCCGCCTCGACCTCAACCACTACAACCGTTTCCTCTACCTCCCTAGCCTTTTCCTCTTCTTTGAGTGTTCTAAGTATAAAACGCCTTTTACTCTCAAACACTTAGGCTAATTGACTCTCTCTAACACTCAAGAACAACCTAACTTTCTCTAGCTCCCTGGTTGCCTATCTAGATCTTGATACCACTTTGTTAGGAGAAAGAGGCTCTTGGATGGAAAAACTTATTCACTTTTCATTGTGTTTATTCATGCCATCAACAATACAATTTATAGGCTTACAATTTTCGTTCGTTGTACTCCCAACGACAATAAACGACTAGTACATTAACTACCCAACAACTAGTGCATTAACTATCCAACGACTAGTACATTAACCACCCAACAGCTAGTTTTTTATAGGTTTAATTAATCGTATAGTACCCAGTTTGGGGTTAGTGTGTCAAATAGGTACCTGGTTTTAAAAAAGTGTCAATTACATCCCAACTTTTGAAAATTGCTTCAATTAGGTCCCTTTCAGACAGAGTTGACTAACGCCGTTAGTCAACGTGCCACGTGTCAATTTGTGGTTTTTTTGATATTTTTTAAAAATTTTAATTTTTTTATGAAAAATGCCACGTGTCAAGTCCCTGTGTGTGCCACGTGGCATTGTAATGCCATGTGGCATTGTAATGCCATGTGGCATTGTAATGCCATGTGTCAGTGTCACTATCAGATGTTATTGTGTTGATTTTGATTTAGTCCCCATTTATATTTTTTCGTTTCAATTTAGTACCTACTTATGTCTATTTGATTCAATTTTGACCTAATAATTTTTAATAATTAAAATATTTTTTTATAAAATTAAAAGTAATTATGTATAAAAGTTTTACAAAAATTAAGTATTTGATATTTATATTAAAATTTAGTGGTAAAAGTCATTTTATTAAGTCATTTTTAATAAAAAAAATTAGTATAACATTCATACCAATAAAAATTTTGATT
>Ga0214543_1006488_pt1 | contig 20781 bp, 6 predicted proteins | sample CNSS2metaG_FD_160094 | JGI IMG/M metagenome (GOLD analysis project Ga0214543, IMG submission 160094) | Root nodule microbial communities from cowpea collected in UCLA plant growth center, Los Angeles, California, USA - CNSS2 | ecosystem: Host-associated > Plants > Roots > Nodule | place: USA...
TATCAAGGATAATTGTACTTCTTTGAACTTATAAATTCTAATGCTTTTTTGCACTTATATATCCTCCTGGAGAATTAAGTTTTGTTACAACACATAAATTTATGTACATATGCATACATGTTATAAGTAGTTTTCTACCTTAAACACCCGAAAAATAATCTCTTGTTTCCAACTAAAAGATAAAAGAAAAATCAATAAAGGAAATTTTCTTAAAAAATACGCATGGAAACTCACATAGATGTCTACATCTTTTACAATAATAAAAGCAATTTCTAAAACAAAAGAAATTATTATAACATTAAAAATAAAATCGTATTGAAATTATTTACATAATATTAGTTGGTGTATATTCTTTGTACATTGGTACGTATGAGTATGGGTTAGAATGACGTGGTGACAGATATAAGATGGATCGTGAAATTCGTTTGGTGTTTCTTTTGGAAACGGATTGTGTAATCCGTTTCCTATTTTTTTTTTTAAAAAAAAAACGGATTATGAAATCCGTTTGGTGTTTTTTTTTTTTTGGAAACGGATTGTGTAATCCGTTTCCTAATTTTTTTTATTTCTTTTTTTAGAAACGGATTCTGAAATCCATGGTTATTTGCAAATTTTTTTAGGAAACGGATTACAGAATTCGTTTCACAGTGTATGAAACGGATTCTGTACTCCGTTTCCAGTAAATTATGATTATGATTTTTTTGGTCAAATGGGTTTTCTAGTTTTTGAAAGGGAAAACACAAACAGAAACTCCAAGCTGGTAAGATGGTAAGAAGGCTAACCTGGAACGCAAAACCAACTTCTTTCAAAGAACCACTGATACAAACATCATTCGTTAAAAGTAAAGACATGAAGAAAATAAACATCATTCTAAAAGTGATACAAACCAGAGGGACCACCACCACAAGGAACGAATGGACCACGGAATGAATGAAGGACAGAAAGGGACCACGGAGAAGAGAATGAGAGCAACTGGAATGAAGAACGACGAAACGCCAGAAGAGAAAAATACTAAGAGAGTCAAGTTTTGGGGGTGCAGGAGGTTGGTGGCGCAGTAAATGAAATTTACTGCGTCCCAACGAATTTCACCCACTCTTATAAATGAGGGTATAACGGTCTTTTTTGGGGGTACAGAAGAACTCTTGGAGGTGCAGGGAGAAGCCGCCAAATGATTTTATTGGGTTAATAATAAAGCAATGTAGCATGCATCAAATTGAGCCTTTGTGTTGAGCACAAAAAAAAATCAAGATTTGAAATTAGCAGAATCAGAAAGAATGGAATTCATGGTCATGCTAATGACTTGTCCAATGCCCAAACCACGGTCTAAGTTTCCTTTTGAGACTTTCCTCGTCCATTGTCTTCACCCAGGCCCTCAAAACCTCTGTCCACGTCGTCGCAACAAGCGTTAAAGTAAGAGTGATTTATGCGAACTGGCCTTTGTTTTGGTCTGGCAGGCGAGACAGTTCGTGTTAGGTTAAAGTATGTGACCTAACCCACCATTTTTTAGTTAGGTTAGCGGGTCGACCCGTCAAGTCTGACTCATTTTGACACTTACTTTTTTTGTCACAAATTTTATCAAAATAGTTCAAATTGGTTTCTCCATTATTTTTAAAATCTTAATTAGATCTCAAATTTTAAAAGATTTATGCAATTTGATCTTTTATATTAGTGTTGTACTAACTACGTGATTTTTTGGTCTCATGAATTTCTTTTTATTTCATTTAAGAAGAAGTCCACGTGTCATATTTATGTAAGATATAACACTGATAGTGTTATGTATTTTATATTTAAGTCTGTCTCTATATTTATTATTTTTATTCAATTCGATTTGTTTAAAAAATAGAGCAATTTTTCATTTAAAGAGAAAACAAATTTATTTTTTATATAAATATTTCTTAAATATATTTCACTAATATAATTAGATTTAATTTAAAATTAGTTTCCGAGACATTTAATTAAAATGTCAATTATAATAAAAAGAATATATAAAAATTAAATTTGTTTTTTTAAAGGACAAAATTATTCTATTTAAAAAAATTGTGACTAGATTGAATGAAAATAACAAATAATACAAATAACACTAAGATTGACATATCAATACAAACGGATACATGACATGTGTCTATAATGTCATTAGTACGGTACTAACCAAAATACATCAATTTTTCAAAAATTAGGACTTAACTAAACAAAATTCAAGAACCAACTTGAATTAATTTTTACAACAATAAAAATCAAAAAAATAATTAAACCTTAAAATTATAAAAAATGATTAAACATAGTATAAATTAAATGACTTCAATATCACACGGAATAAAGATTTGAGATATCAAAAAAATATGAAAACTAAACCTAAAAGCATTTAAGAGTAGGATGGATTAGGCAAAATTTGGAACACCAAACCTTTATATTTGCAACCTACAACATTAACCCAACAATGGAACTTCATCGATTCACCCTCAAATCATTCATTTTATATGAACTATCCCGACTCCTGGACTCCGAATTGTTGCTAACATAACCAAATGGATCATGCTCAAACATAGACAAACTTTCGTGATAAGACCGAATCAGAAACCCTCCCAAACAAAGAATTTAGGACAAAGACAACAAATAAAAAGATAGCAACCATTACCAACAATTAATGCTAATCCGTGATTAAAACGAGATTAACATATTAACAACACTAAATTTCAAATCCGCTATCTGGAAACACTAACTTTGAACATCAAAATATTTGAGCATCGAAATATTTGTTGCATGTAGCCTTACCCAAAAACTTTGTCTAAATATATTTATATATGTGGTGTTGATTTATGATTAATAATAAATGTGAGAAGTTCATGAAAAGCTTATAGTTGTTTTCCACGAGAAGTGAGTAATAGATTAAAAATTTCGTGTCAATGGAAATCAAATAATATTAGATATCGCTTCGGCCAAAATCAATTCTTCAACACATTACCAATCACACACTAAATCATACATTATAATAAATCGACTTCTCCACATTCATATCATTGCAGTAAACCGGCTTCCTTCAGTGCACGTTTATAGTCTTCCACACTTTGTGCTCGCACCTGCATCCCCAGTCACATTATCAAAATGTTAAAGATGAATATTTTCACAACTACTTCAGAACAAATAATAAAAAATCAAATTTAGCAGAATCGATGCTATGAATCAATTGTCAGACCTCAGCTACACGAGTGCCGAAGTGATTCTCAATCTTCGACATGAGCCTTTCATCCTTTTCATCACATATCAGGTTAAATACAGCACCTGTAGGATCAAAACAAACAAACGGATAACTTAACTATTTAATACCAGCGCTGAAAATATGATTCATAACTCGACGAAGAATAAAGTATGAATCACTTTCTTTGGAATAAAAGGGTAAAGCAAAAAAAATTGCATGAAGCTAATGTCCAAAATATAGGACACGGAATAACTGCTGATACACACCCACAAAAATACATACATACATGTATCTAAGCATCATGACAAAACTCTCAATTGAGGATTAACACTCTCATGTTGTAAAAACAAATTTGTTACAATTTTCTCGCAATAACATCTTTCACAATAGAATCTTAAATAACAAACATGTATCTTAATAGTTAAAATAACTACTTAAGTCTTTTTTATAAGCCTAAAAAATAAGTCATGCATTATTTCTAATATAAGTCGTCTTCTTCAATTTCTTTTTTGCTATTTTTACTATAGTAGTGTCAGCCAAACCATGTCAAAGAGGTCAGCCAGCAAAAAATTGTGACACAGTTGAATAGGGTTGGACATCTGATAGAAGTGTCTGACAAGTGTTGTCACAAAAGTGTTGGGTACGGCATCACACTCTTCTACCAAGGTCTCAGTGCTTCCTAGCTTAATAATGCAATTTTAACAATTTCTTATAACTACATAAGAGTAAGCAGAGAAATCTGGAAATTACCTTTGCGCCCAAAACGCCCAGCTCTGCCAACCCTATGCAAATACACTTCACAATCAGGCTCGGGTTCACGGGTATAGCTGGCAGTGTGTTTCATTGGAAGATCATAATTGATGACCAAATTAACCTGAATAAATATAAATTGTTAGGATAACCACATTTAAAAGAAAAAAGGACACACAAAAGAGAAGAGTGGGAGAGAGAACCAACACAGTACCTGTTGCTGATCAAAGCCACGAGCAAGAAGATCAGTTGATATAAGAACTTGAGTCAAACCATCTCTGAACTCCTTAACAATTTTCTCCCTCTCGTCATGACCAAGAGCACCTTGTATAGATGTAACCTCATAACCCAAGTCAACAAGTGATTTATGCAACATTTGTGCACTATTTCTTGTACGCACAAATATGATGGTTTGCCCCACATTCTCTCCTATCTCAAATATGTAATCTTTTATCACTTCAATCTTCGCAAGTTCATCAGAACAGTAGACCTTATACTGCTTCACTGCATCTAAAGATAGTTCTTCTTTCTTTACAAATAGTTTATTATGATCTTCTTTGACTGTCCTTGAAACGAAATTCTTGACGGTGTCATTAAATGTAGCAGAAAACAGAAGAACCTGGAGGCACACACAAGACCAATCAAAATTTTCTAGATAAAAAGAAACTCACTGCAGAAATTGTGCAAATTCAAATTGACGAGTATCAATCCATTAATATCAACGAACCTGACAATTAGAATTGACTTTTTGTATTTCTTTCATTATCCTCAGGGAATCATCTTTAAATCCATCCTGCAAAAATAAAGTTCATAACAATCAATACATGGCATATTTACCAAGCATATTTCTATTAAAATAAGACAAATGAACATGTGACCAGACAACCCTGAACCTAAAACTGTGTAATGCTCAATCTCTGGCATGTATATTTATAAACTAGAAATGAATAAATCGTCAGAACAAATTATTCACTACACTACTAGTTCTCTATTCCTCTATATCCATCACAAACTGACAATCTACCACGCAACACAATTACAGCACGCAAACCACTTTGAAACATAGATTTAGCAGAGTCACTAGGTAACTCTTCAAAAAATGCAGTAACAATTTCAGGAAGAATGATACGGCCATGAGAACAGTGGGCAATAGAATACGGATCATGAAAAATGGAGGAAGGCCAAAAATCCCCTTTATGATATTAGGGGCAATGTATCATGGGCAAAATCCCCTTTATGATATTAGGGACAATGTATCATGGGTAAAACTGTGTATCAAAATTAAACTCAGAAATAAATAGTCGGATATGGGGTTTTCTACTGCTACTACTAGTGTTCTCTTCAGTCTAAACTTACCAATCCCCCAATAAATCACGGTAATAACAAGTTCAGCAAGTGGGCAACGCAATAAAATTACCTCCGCAAGCATTTGATCTGCCTCGTCAAAAACAAGAATCTTCAACCTGGAGGCCCCAAGTTTCTTGAAGCTCATCCACTTCTTGATGGTGCCAGGAGTTCCGATCACCACCTGCGCCATAATCGGCGCTCTTTTCGCGATCGAGAGCGCATTGCTATCCGACGGCACAGCGCACTCCGACGCAATCCCGGTGTACTTCCCCATCTTGCGGAGAACCTCGATGTTCTGATTAGCCAATTCACGAGTGGGGCAAACACAGAGAGCCTGCGGCGCCTGCACCTTGGGATCGACGCGGCTGAGCATCCCAAGCACGAAGCACGTGGTCTTCCCAGACCCGTTGTGTGCCTGCGCGATGAGGTCCCGGTGCGGCGGGTTGAGGATCATCGGCAAACTTATCGCCTGGATCTTGCTTGGCTTCTCGAACTTCATCTCCACGTAGAGCCCCTTCAGAAGCTCCGGCGAGAGGTTCAGGTCCTCGAACTTCGAAGCCGACGTGTACGGCGTGTCTCCAGAGGTAACCTGAACACAGTACAAAACCCTAGCATTCAATTCAAAACCATAACTGACTGTAAACGGAGAACAAGAAAGAGAGAAGTGTTTTGTTGCGAGTGAAACGCACCTTTTGGATGCTAGAATCGTCGGGGTCATCCAAGAGTTTGGGAGGGTTCTCATCCTTGTCTTCGATTTTTAATGCGTCGAGGTTGACGGAAGAGGCTTCGATGGCGGTGGAGCTGGCGGTGGATGATTCTTCGGCTTCTTCGTCCGCTTCGTCAGCCCATCTTTTGGTAACTGGTGGCGGAGGGTCGGCGGTGGTGGAGCCGGCGGAGGATGCTTCTGCCATGGTTCGGAAGAAGAATTGGACAGTGGATTAGAGTATGCAAAGGGTGTATGCGCTGAAAAAAGAAAAAATTAATATATGTTCGTGATAGTAATCTATAGATCTATACTTTTAAAATTAAAATAATTATTTTTTCATTTTTTATTTTTATTTTATTAAGTAATTATTTTATTTAATTAATTTATTTTTAAATAAATTATTTTTAAATTAAAATAAATATGTTTAATAGAAATATTATCCAATAAAAAAATCTATAGTAAAATTAAAAAAAAAAATTAAATTAAAAATAGTACGAATGGGTTTTTTACTAATAACAAATCATAAATACAGCAGGAAGGTAGCGTTCAAATGACGGTAGCCAAGGATACAAATATTTGGGCCTGTTATATGAAAATCGTCGGCCTTACTTCCTGCATATCCACAATTTCTTTTGCGCACCTCCACAAATATTTAAAATGATATTTTTCTATTAAAAGGTGACTTCTGAAATATATATTTCATAAACTTTCTGGAACATATTTATGAAATCTTCAAAATAAGATTTTTGAAACAATATTTACGGGATAAAATTCTGTAATTAAATTTTTGGAACAAAATTACAAAATTTTTTGAATTAAATATATAGAACAAATGAAATACCAACCAAGTCTATCTATTCTTTCATCATTAAATAAAAAAAATACAACTTTTTGAATTAAGAATACAACTATTCAAATTCAATACTTAATTTTAATATTCGAGGAATTTTCTTACAGAATTTTTTTTCGATTTTTAAATCTCTTCTTACCAAGTTCAATATTCATGATATTTATCAATAATTATTACGGTCAAAATAAATAAAAACTACATACAATCAAATTAAAAAAAATTATAATAATAATAATAATAATTCCATAAAAAATGTGAACACACATGAACATGATGTTTTCATGAGTGTAAATAAGTATAATCAATCATTGATTGTTACAAGTTAATTTAACTATAAAATATATTATTAATTAAAATTTTATGTAAAATTTAAAAAATAGTAGAAAATAAAATAGTATTACCATTGTTGTAGAAAATAATTAAAATAATATTATGTTATTGTATAAGTTTAAGTTATATAAAATTATAGAAACATCAAACAAAGTTTACTTAAACCTTTTGAATATTTACATGATTTAGGCAAAACTACTAAAATGGTGCAATTTTCTTTATTAAATTATAGAAATGGATAGTTTTGAAATCTTTTTATGAAAATGGATAAGTTGTGCTAGCTTTGTTAAATTTTATTATGAAAAAATTGTTTTTAAGTTAAAGTGATGCTAAGGTAGCACGATTTTAATTCACTGTATTTTAAATCGATATCATGTTAAAATGAAATGACTTTAATTCAGTTATAGTAGAAGTTGTGTAAGGTTGACACAACTTTAGTTTAAAATACTTTAAAATAAATTATGTCATTTTGACACAACTTCAACTTTAATTAATTTCATGAGAGATTATTTAATTTTATATAGAAGAGGCAATAATGAAATATAGTAGAGTTTGAAAAAGAAATATTAATATATTTTATAAACTTTGTCAATTACATGGAAGTCGGGCTAATAAAAAATTAAACATGCTGTAAATACTACTGACAAGGCTATTTGTTATGAGAAATAAAGATCTTGTTCAATAGAGATTGGAATACACAAAGAGATGAGAATCAATTTTCACCATTATTAAACATTTTTTTCCATTAGATAATTTAATATCAAAATATGTATGAATGTAAAAGCCATGCAATATTTAAGATAATTTATTTTGGGATTAACCAACAATTTAAGCTAAAGGTTTCTATGAAAATAAACAGATAAAAAAGAAAGCCCTACCAAGGATTCAATGGTCAACCAATTTTAAAATGGACATGATTAGCTAAATCTTCAAGTAATGAGCAAAAATTACTAGATAGTTGTTATCAAAGGTGTGTGAATGCTATATTTTAATTTCTATAACTGCGTTTTTATAAGAAATGTTTAAAAAAAAAATCATTTTGAATAAAGATTTTGATAAAAGTTCATTTTTTCTTTTAACTTTCTCTTGTGGGAAACAAAATTATCAAAGTGATGGGAAAAAGGTGCCAATGTGCACAAAGACAATGATAGCAACTTCTTCCAGGCACAAAGAGAATCACCACATTTTCTCCAAATAGAAGTTAGATAACAACAGTGAGTTGAGACACAATTTCTTCATGAGTAGTCGATGAATTATGGAAGAAAATAGTTCCAAATTATTGTCTGATTTGTAGATGAAGTTCTCCTAGATATTTGAAAGGTTCTTGCACCATACTTTATGCTAGTTTAAATGTCGCCAAACAACACTAAAATCTCAGAAAATGTATCAAATTCACAAACTAATTAGTTAACCAGATGATAACAGCAGATTTAAGAGAAAATTGTTTTACAAAAAACAAACGCACAATACTGACAACTCTTACTTTGATATGAACAACATCAAAGAAGTAACAGAAATTTTAACAAGTTCAAAGCAAGTTTGCTTTCCAGGGTAAAAGTACAACAAAGCCACTGGCATCACTATCTGATATTTTATTCAAAATTAGAAGATCCAAATCATTCACAACAGGTATGGATTTCCAAAGCAGAATGAAACAAAAAGTATATGATGCAAGTTAAGATAAGTTTGACATCACAAAAAACCCCCTTTTAAACTCTACATGCAGAGTTTCTAAAGACAATTCAAGGCAAATCTACCTCTACTTTCTGCAGTACCTTCAGCTTGTAGATCTCACAACTACTACCAAAGCTCAGGTTTATTTTTCCTATCATTTCTTTACAAAACAAGTGAAAAAGCTAGAAAATGCCTACTCCAGATTTTGTCAGCTGAGTGTGTTTACAGAAGGTTTTTTCTCTTGAAGAGAGATCACAGTTTCAAAGGCACCAACCAGTGCTTTAACCTTGCTCTTCCGAGTTTCGGCTAGTTTACTTGCTGTTTCCTCAATTACATTATTGAATAGTCCCTGTGCATCTCTCTTGTCTTGCATATCTTGATGTCTTAAAATAACCTTTTCTGGAGCAGTTGTAGCACCATTGCTGTCAGCACAGCTTTCGTGTCTTTCAAAGCTTTTCCGGGTGTCAACCTTAACACTGGCCCTCCCACCCAGCACTTTTCCTCTCCGGAACTTGATCCTCCTTGGACTACTTATCTCAGTTGGATTTTCAACCACTTTTCCCCTTCTGAACTTCAATTTTACCACTTTGTTGTCCTTGTTTTTGGAATACGCCACCACATTCTTTGTGTTCTTGCTTTTCTTTTCATCTTCCAATGTCTTCTCCTTCTCTATGCATTCAACTTCATGGCTTCCTGAGAAAGAATCCTGCTCATCCTGCTCATTCTGCTCATATTCACTAGTTGTATATTCAGATTCCTCTCGGTCTTTTGCAGAAAAGGATTCGGAAATTGAGGACACCGAAGACTTAGGTGATAACAACTGAGGAATGTATGATTCATCATCATAGCTAGCATTCTGATCAGATTGCAAGGGTTTGTTTTCACTTTCCATCTTGATGACATACAAAGTTTTTTCCTCTACCTCATTGTTGTTGTTGTTGTCGTGTTCCTCGTGCTCAACCTTTTTGGGAGTCTGCTGATGCTTAAGGTGAGATGCAATTTTCAGGCTCTTCAACTTTCTTGAATTTAGACTTGCAACTCTTCTGAGGGAAGCTCTGGGGGATAACAAAGCCTTCTGAGGTGCCATCAGTTTTTTTGAACCTGCTTTGGAGGATGTAGCCCCCTTTTCCAACTTGATCTTATTATATATTTGACCAACATCGACATCTGGGGTATTCATGGAAGATATTTGCTTCCTCCTAACATTGCTTAAATTTAAAGAAGGCAAACGTTTTTCAAACAAATTTGCTTCTTTACCTTTGAGAGAAGATATCTGTGATGAAGTTTTCACCACATTGGAAGATGGTTTTGATGAAGTTTTGACCTTGGAGATTGGTTTTGAGGGATTCCTCATCTCATTGAAAGTAGGTTTTAATGGAGAGTCCATCTTATTGGCCATTGATCCTGAAGGCGCCTCCACCTTCCTAGAAGTTGATTTTGATTGAGCTTCCACTTTCCTAGAAGTTGGTTTTGATGGAGAATCCACTTTCCTAGATATTGATTTTGATGGAGTTCCAACCTTTTTGGAAGCAGACTTTGATGGAGATTGGACCTCCTTCATTGAAGAAATTTCTAGTCTTATTGGAGGAGATGTATGGCACCTCAGGAGAGATGGATTAACCTTGGCCAACGTTGATTTTCTCCGGTTCACCGTAACTTCGTTCCGTGATTCCTTTGGGTTGTCAAATGACTTTGTTGGCCGCTTCTGCTTAGGAGTGTCTGATGTATCAGAAACCATCTTGGAATCAACTGATTCTTTCAGTTTTCTTGTTGAAATCTTTGTCAGCTTGGAATCTACAGATGCACTGAGCCTAGCAACTGATACGGTTATCCCACCAACACTACCTTGTAAACTTTGGTGGAGCTGTTTTCTCGTAGCTCTATCAGGTATAGAGCGTCTTTCCTTCACTTCATGCGCATGTTTCTTACCATATTTGCAAAAATCATGACAAGAACCTGTTGAAGCTCTGAGATAATTAGGAACAACTTTTTCAACACTGCTTCCAGAACTAGCTTTGTCAGGTAAATGCCTTCTTTTTTCAACCCCGGGTGAGTTAGTCACTTCTGGGGTCATTGGTAATTCTCCACTTTCATTGGCCATCTTGGAGATGAGAGGAGTTAATGAGCAGAACAAGATTCAGAAAACAATCCTGAAACAAAACAAAAAAGAAAACCAATGTTAAATACAGCTTATACATATAGAACAGAATGTTAAGCAATGGTGGAACTAACTTCAGAAACAAGAACAAACCACTTATGGTAGAAAGGAATGAAAATGCTTATTGAAAGTTGCAGAAAGAAGGAATTTACTTTTAAAAACTGGTCTCAGTTTAGAGAAATTCTTTCCAAAACACAAAATAATTGATCTCGTTTGATTTCAAACTTATGATCCGTGTCTCCAAATGGAAATGCACAGAAGAAAAAACTTTTATACTGATTCACACATCTGATTTTCTTCATTCGATCCACAACAATACACTCTCTTTTATCACTGTAAAATAGAATGTATGAAACTATTAATGTAACAGGAACCAAACCAGACAGCAACAAACAGAGAAAGGAAAAGAAGTCATCAAACAACCAAAAAGAAAAATCATGATGCCCCAGCAGGCAAACTTCAATAAAACACATTCTCATGTCTTGTAAACATAGGTAATCTAAGACTACCTATAATAATTGTGAAACAGTAAGCTCTGCCATTAACTGATCCTTTATAAAAAGAAGACACTCATCAAGCAAGCACATTAACCGAGCAACCAATCATCTAAGCAAATCAATGAAGAATTAGAAATGCAACAAAATCCACCCGGGTGCTGAGAATCATATCATAATTCAATCAAAATCAACGCAGCAGAATATTCATCCAAAAGCAAAACCATCACCAGATACCGATCTTTCAGCGAAAGTCACAACAAAAAATCATAAAAAAAACACATTGAAAAACTTAATGGTGAAGAAAACTTTTTTCCCACACCGCCACCATTAACGATCATCTTGAAACATATTTTAGAATCACGAGATGAAAAATCAATTTCCTTTGTATAAAAATTAAAAATCAATATAAGAAGGCACCCCAGATGAAAACCAATCCAATACAACAGAAAAAACTCGAATCAGGGGAGGTTCAGAAATCCCATTTCAATCCACCAAAGATCAAATTTTTCAACAGACCCATTTGCATTTAGAGGATTACAAACACGACCAAGATGGTGAATTTTTATTAGGCAGGTGTAGGAGAACAAGCATACCTTGTTGTTTTCTGAGAAACAAAGGATGGCTCTGAACCAGAAAAGAGAAAGGGAAAAAGGTGAATAAAAAGAAAGTGGAGAAGAAGATGAACAAGAAAGGAGATGGGACCACTGGGAACAGAACGTGCAAGCAAGTTTTTTTTTTTTTTTCTCTCGTGCTGTTTCTGATTCGGTGTTGCGTGTCTTCTCACTGCCTTGGTTTGTTACAGAATCCAAAGAGAGAGAAACAGAGAAAGACAGAGAGAGAATTGAAAGGTTCAATTTTTTTGCAATATTTTTTATGTCTTGGCCGAAATAAAACAAAGAATGAGATTACGTAAGTGTAATCAGAAATTCAACAATGAAGCACAGGAATCAGAGGGAGCATTAAGAAACTTGAGAGAGAACGGCTGGTTGGTGGGTACGGTTGGTGAAAGCGTTAAAATGGCATTCTGAAATTTGATCTGTAAAAGATCACCAACAAGAAAGAAAACAATGACGACGAAACATTAGTATTTTTTTAAACCTAGAAAAATGTTACCTTTTTCAACACTCTGTTCGTCTTTTGAACGATTTGTGTGCTAAAAAGTGAAATAACAAAAACTGATTTTGGTTATTTTTGTATAAATTTTGAGAACTGTTCAAATTACTTCAAGTCAAAGGCAAAATCAGTTTAACTCATGTTTTGACCGAAGTTTGTGCACCACCTAAGTGCAATAAGGTCAAAATGCAACCCTATTTTTAGTGAATTTCCCATCTTAAGCATTTTTTGAGTAATATTAAGTAATATAAATCAATTTAACAATTAATATATTTAGCTAAACATGACACATCAATTCAAAGAAAACTTCACTCCAACTCATCATGTGAAGAACATGTGGTTAATTTCACCTCCTAAATACTACAATTGAGTTCACCTTAACATCACACACCACTCTAGCATCTTTAAGGTTAAACAAGGTGGAATTATAAAATATTGGAGTGATTTATATATATATTTTCATCGAGAAAGGTAATTTTGTTTGGATTAAGTGATTTATAAAATATTGGAGAGGTAGTTTATAAATAAATTGTTCTTAAAATAGTAATAAATATTTTAAAATAAAAATAATTAAAATATAGAATGATTGTGATTTATGAACTTTAATTGTTATTTATGAATTTTAATTATACTTTCCAACTTAGTGTTGCAAAAGTATTTGTGGGATTGTCAACCTAATGAAAATTATAGAACCGACAGATTTTGGACATTAAGTACTATGTGTGGAATTTCCCTTCCAATTTAAAAGTGGGTTTCTTTGTATCTTTCACAATTTTTATGAAAAAAAAAGTTGTTTTATTTTCAAAACAATATGCTCATCACGTTTCACAAAGCTTTCTTCAGATTCAAGATATAACCATCAAAATGATTATATTTTTATAAATAATTAAAAATGTTTATATATATATATATATATATATATATATATATATATATATATATATATATATATATATATATATTGTTGAGAAAAATACATCGTCAATTAAAATCATTATCGTTTTTACTACAAGAATCACTATATTAATAGATAAATAAGATTAACACAAACAACACAAGAATATAACGTGAAAACTCCAAATACGGACAAAAACCACAACTGTAGAGAATAATCATTATGTGCAAATTTGTATAACATACACAAAACACTCTTAACCCTTTGACCATAAGTGCACTCACACCCTCCAAAGCAATAATTTTATAATTTCACTATATATCGTAACACTCTCTATTACAATAGAATAAGAAAAGTTAAACACTACCTCAAAGTGTCTTTGACTTGGGGTCAGAGAAATATCATAGACTTAGAGCCTATTATATAGTCACTAACAACCACCCCTAAGTTATCTTAGGCGATGTGGGACTTTCCTTCCAAGACGTATTATTTTCATCAGTCCAACATTCTCCATCCTGATTAAAATAAGCACATCTTCATTTGCCTATACCAGCAATCATACTCCTATCAAGAGTATCACTTGGAATCATCGTCCTGAGAATTTTCACATGGAATCAAATTATCCCAAGAATTTCCATTTGCAATCAAACTATCCTAAGAATTTTCACTTCGAATTAAATCATTCCAAGAATTTTCATGCACCCCATCAATGTTAATCAATGCACGTGTATAATCACCACATACACCCTTCGTCGGAACCATGCCGCAACCCATTATGCAAAACCACCAAACCTTACGAAAAGCCACAAATCAAACATTCGTACTTCGCAGCTACCGTGCCATTTGACTCCCTCGCTTGAGATACAACACTCATCAACGTAACACTTGTTGACGTAGCACCACTATTGACTCTCGTCGAAGCAGATATGTAAATTGCAAAGCACTTCCTCCACGCACATGCCACAAACCGTGACTAACACATATCATATCTCCATCGTACATCACTCACTGGGCCATATGAGCACCAACTACGATGTCCTCCGCAGATTTAGGAGCATCTCGCCACATGCGAACTCTACTACAGATCCAACACGACTCACGGTCTTTGCACATTCAAGAACTCAACTACAAATCCATCGCACCAACATGATGCTGACAATTATCATTCCATCAAATCTCTCATTGCAACTTCAACAACTAAGGATGATTCGGCAACAATAAGGAATTAAATATTTTCTAATATGGAAGATAAGACTAAGTTGCAACCACATAATATACTAAGAAAAATCCTACTGAACAACTATGATCCCATTGTTGAGAAAAAACACATCATCAATTAAGAACATTACTCCCAAGAATCACCCTATTAACAGAGAAATCATATTAACACAAAGAACACAAGAATATAACGTGGAAACTCCAAATACGAAGAAAAATCACAACCACAGAGAATAATCACTATATGCAAATTTATACAACATATAGAAAACATTCTCAACCTTTTGACCCAAGTACATCCACACCCTACATAGCATGAATTTTGCTACACCTTACAACACTCTATTACAAGAGAATAAGAAAAGTCAAACACGAGCTTAAAGTATCTTTGACTTAGGGCCGAAAATATCATAGACTTAGACTTCATTATATAGTCATTAATAACCATATATACATATATATTTGAATACAATCTTACGAGAATACAATGAACACTCAAAATTTAATTGACCACAACACAAATAATTAGTAATTTTTAATACATTTAAATTTTTTCTAATAAATAATAAGGGTGGCAATGCGGGCTGACCCGACCCATTTAGGCCTGACCCACATTAGGAACGCCCTGCCCCGCATTTTCAACGCGGGTTGAAAAGTCCACCCCGCATAAGTGCGGGCCAGCCCACAATTTTTTTTTAAATTATAATTTTTTTAAAATTCTTATGATAAAACTTTCAATGTTCAAAAAATTGGAAAACTTTAAGAAGTTCACAAAATTATTAAGCATAGACTTTGGGGTGTTGGATGATAAATTGATAATCTATGATGCACCGATACTTTAACTTGTGTCACGTATCTATGTCTGACACGTATCTGTATCCGATACTTTAGGATATTTTATGATACTTATCAACGAAGTATCTAATTTATAAAGTTGCAGGACACTACAAGAAAATCTTTGAATAATGACCAATTTTAGTGACAACAAATAATTAGTCACTATATAGTGTCCAATTTAGGTTACAATTTAAAAACTAAAAATTATTGACAACTAAAATAATTTCAAAAAATTATAATTGGTCTCTAAATTGATAATTAAAATAGTTTCTATTATGAATTGATTTATAAATTAGTCACTAACATTAGCTACCAAGGTTTTAACTACCAAAATAATTGCTCTAACCATAAACCATAAACGTTTTTATTGGAAAAATAATTGGATACAAAACAACATATGGCCTATACAGGTCTCGAACCTGTGACCTTCGCGTTATTAGCACAACGTTCTAACCAACTGAGCTAATAGGCCATACATTTCTCTATTCTAAATACCAGTTAAACTTGTTTATTGAAAAAAAATAATCCAGTAAACTTTTTTATTGGAAAAGTAATTGGATACTGACTAATTATAAAAGGAAAAAAACAAAAAATTGTATTGACTAATCTATTACATAATAAGAAAAGAAGATATTACCAAAATTACTATATTACCCATTCTCTTTTATTGACAAGCTATGATGCACCAATACTTCAATTTGGGTCATGTATCAGTGTCTGACACGTATCATGTCCGATAATTGAAGATATTTTATCAATACTTATTAATGAAGTATCTAATTTATAAATTTGTAGTATACTACAAGAAAATATTTGAAAAAATGACCAAATTTAGTGACAACAAATAATTAGTCATTATATAGTGACTAAATTGACAACTAAAATAGTTTAAAAAAAATATATAATTGGTCTTTAAATTGATATTTAGAATAGTTTCAATTATGAATTAGTTTCTAATTGGTCACTAACATTAGCTATGAGGTTTTGATTACCAAAATAATTGGTCTCTAATTAGAAATTTTAGATTCATACAATAACAATCATATAATTATTATATTTGTTTAAGAATTATTGTACACTTTTCAATATTCATATATCATGTATCGTATCTTATTATTTTGAAAATAAACGTATCGACGTATCAGATACGTGTCGTATCCGATACACATATCGTATATGTAACATCCCATTTAATAGTTTTCACACTACCAAATAAAACATTATATTATGATCAAGCAAAGCAGATAGTAGGAAATAATTGTTATATAATGCTGATACAGTCATCCAAAACCAATACTATGAATTCCTGGTGGCAAGCATAAGTATACAAGAAGATAATCTATACATCTCAAAACTCCATGGTATCTAACCCAAAAACTACCACGGAACACCCATGCAACCGATCAACTCCTGTTCAGGAGAGGGGTATCTTCATCTGGATTCGGCTCTGCTCACACCAACAGCAGGTGATCATTGCAAAAGAGAGCACACAAGGAAAAACATACATAAACAAGAAGGGTGAGCTAACTGAAAATAAGAGAAATCATACAGTTCATATCATAATTATCATTCACAAAAACATAGCTCAATTATATATAATTCTAGACTTGATATCCGGATTGTGTAAGCGACATTGGAGCTCTTGGTGGCTTGCACCTGTGAAGGTTCCCAAACTCTACAGAGTTTGGGCACAAGGGGTTATCACCCAACCACTCCCAGGGTAAGTCCCCTTCACGTCTAAGACTTGATCAAGTCCAAAGACTAGGACCTCCTGCTACTCCTCGCGACATAATTCATTCTGCTCTATCTGAGCGTGAATGATTATTGGAGTTTTAAGATACCAATCAATACGGATTCCTCATGTCCTTACACACACTAACAAGCTCATATGAATTTCCCTTGAAATTCTATTTCAACCACAACTCCTCATAATTCATATTCATCCAATTTTCACCACTCACTACATTAATAATGACATTTCAAACATATAAGAGATTAATTGCACAAAATACAATTTTACATCTGACTTCACTCTTTAAAACAGAACTCCAAGCAAACCACTGCAGTAGCTCTTGCTCAAGCTAGACAATCTAGCCTATGCAAGGGGCTGTCTCGCTTAGGCGAGTCAGTCTTGCCTGAGCGAGGCTCTAACAGTGGCAAAAATTAAAAACCTGGGCGAACTCTCGCTCAGGCTAAGCGGGTTCGCTTAGACGAGGGTGGTTCTCGCTTAAGCGACCTCAGCTCGCCTAGGCGAGACTTCGCGCAGGAACATAGATGGGTTTTCTGGTGTTTTCGCTCAGGTGAGAGTCACTCGCCCAAGCGAAAATACCAGATTACGAACCTGTTCCCACATGCAAGAACCCAGATTCTTCACACAATCAATCCATACCAAAATCATGCAATTCAAACATCATTTCAACACTTCAACATGCAATTCAGACTCATCAAACAAATTGTTATACGAATTTGAATAAAAATGGCTAGCTCCCCTTACCTTTGAAATTTCCACAAGCAAGAACTTTTTTCAACAAAAGGGGCACCTCAATCTCATAACCTAAGACGCTGAATTACAATTGCCAAGTGTAAGAACAGGCCCTACCTCAACCCAGAAAGATGGAAATACCCAAATTCGAAAATTGGAAGACAAGGGAGGAATTGAGATTGACTTACGCGTAGGGAGGGAAGGCTCAACTTGAGGAAGTGCTTCTGAACTAACCTCAGGTATGAATTCTGTAACAGAGAGAATAATTCATACTTTAGGATGTGATTTCAAAATGTTTTCTGGTAGAGAGAAGGCAGAGAAAGAAGTAGTGAAGGAGAAGAGTGCAAGGTAAGAGTTGTGTTGCTTTCTGTGAAGTTGGTAGCAGAGAGAGGGTTTTCACAGTATATGTGCATCATAGTTGATAATTCAACATTTTCATCATATTCACATTCGTACTTTGACATACAAGATGTATTCTTCAAATTTTAGCATATTAAAAAATACATAATACTTGTTTTTTTCAGTCATACAAAAATTTAGAACGTTAATGCAATAGTCCATAAAAAAAGTAACTCATATACACAAATGCAAATATTTTTTATGCGGGCTTACAGGTCAGCTCGCGCGGACTGTGGACTTCGATGACAGGGCCATTGCGGGTTCATTGTCTTGACCCGCCCATGTTATTTTTATAGGCCTACAGATCGGTGGGACACGCCAGGCCCATATTGACACCTTAATAAATAATATTTTTGTTTGTCTTTTATGTTATAAGCTTCTTGAATCGTGAAACTAAAACTTAATGTAATTTAGAGTTGTCATTTTTATGAAAATTTGTATAGGAATGTAATAAAAAATATGATTTAATACAAATAAAACGTAAATAATTCTTTATTTTTTATTTTAGTTTGACTAATAACTTATGAAAAAAAATCAACTTGAATGAACTTTGAAGTAGATCAAGTATTTTACCAAACTTATAAAAATATTAAAAATTAGAAATATGACTAAAACAATTCAAATACGACAACATTACATTTATACTTACTTTTATAAAAGAAAACAAAAAATAATACGAAATACATGTATTATGTAGATTATATATAACATTAACATCAATGCTGCTGGTCGAAAAGAAATGATTGAAGAAAGTGAATGTTAAAATTAAAAATTTAAACAATTTAAATATGTGCATTTTTTGTATGTTTATTTTATTTAATGTGACTTATATGTTATATTTTATATAATAAAATTATATAAAATTATTACTCTCTATATAATTATTATTATGGATTAGCATTAATAATAAATTAAGTTATTCGTTAATATTAATTATTGTATGGATAATATATATATATATATATATATATATATGTAATTTTGGGTATTCTGATGAACGATCTGTGATGGGGTTGGATTGTTTAATAAACGGTCTGTGATGGGCTTGAATAATCAGATACATTTTGAGAGGTCCCTGGTCTCTGCTGAGGGGATATAAAACTGATACCCATTAGTCAGTTTTTAGGTAACAACGTAAAATACTCTTACGTTTGAAAATATCCATCAGAAAGAGAACAGTAGCATCTCATACTACGTGCTTCCATGGATCCTTCATTAGTTCCAGGTACACAATTTTTAACTCATACTTGAATATATTGTATTATTGTATCTTATGCATATATTATTTCTATCAATTGGTATTAGAGCCATCAAGATACAAAATATAATTATTCTTTTGGAAAGTGTATCATAATATTGGAAATTTAATAGAGAGATTAATTGCTGTTTAAAACCCTAATTATGTTTAAAATCCTAATTAAGGAAACCCCAATAATGATAAGCTTCTCTCTCGGCAGACCCAATTTTGTGGGTTTTATGTTTGCACAGTACAAACCTAATTGTTCTTGAAAATCCTAATCGGTAGCCCTGTCTGTAAGGATCACGATGCTGCATCGGAGGTCGGTTTTGTTTGTGCGCGGTGATCATCTTTTGTTCGCGGCACATATTTGAACAGTGCACAACATGTTTATGCGCGGTGGTCATCTTTTGTTCACTGCATCACTGTATATCTTTTTTCGCACTGTTCATCGGAGGTCTTTTGTTCGCGGCACTTTTGGTAGCACATATTTCGCACCTTCATGGCCACGTGTACTGTGCGTCAGTTTCTTTTTGAATCTTTCAAAATTGACCAGCCTCACTGTGCACTATGGATAAAAATTGCTATGCATGATGGCCACGTGCATTAATTATCTTTCAAAACATTAATGGCCACGTGCACTGTGGCTAAAAATTGCAGCGGCACCTTAAAAAATTATTAAAATAATTACATTTAATAATAATAAAATAAATAAATAAATAAAAATTAAATTAATAATAATAACAATTATTATTATTATTATTATTATTATTTCATGCATTATATAATTTATTATATTTTTTGTTAAGCATGATATAATTTTATATAATTGTTAACTCACCTATCGTGGGTATACTTGTATGAAATTTTATGGAAATGATATAATTTAAATATTTTTTTAATTAATTTGATATTACATTAATATTAATTATACCCTATCGGTATTTTATTTTTCTTGATACAATGTATTTTTCTTGATACAATTTATTATTAATGTATTTTATGTGAATTATTTGTCTTGTACCCTATCGGTATTAGATTTCTTTTGGCATGAGATGTTCATTGTATTTTATTATATTTTATATTTTGTTTTAT
>Ga0214543_1006490_pt1 | contig 20775 bp, 8 predicted proteins | sample CNSS2metaG_FD_160094 | JGI IMG/M metagenome (GOLD analysis project Ga0214543, IMG submission 160094) | Root nodule microbial communities from cowpea collected in UCLA plant growth center, Los Angeles, California, USA - CNSS2 | ecosystem: Host-associated > Plants > Roots > Nodule | place: USA...
ATATACTTAGACTTACTTTCCCATCTAATTGGTTTATGGCTTATAATATAATATTCTTTTTATCAAACAAAATTATTATTATTATTATTTATTCCATTTTCACTCTCTCAAAATATTTTTTTAATCAAATACCTTAATTTTAAAAAGTACAACAATATAATTTTTATCTACTAAAACTGATATAGTTTGCTTTATAAACATTCACTACTGGATAATTATAAACTATATTTTATACATAAATTAAAATTATTCATATTTATTTATTAACTGTTGTATTGTTAATTGGATGCGAAACCGTCATATTTTTTTTTTTTTTTTTAAAAAAAAAAAAAAAAGAAGAAGGTAGATTTGATTAAAACTTATAAAGTAATGAAAGCAAATTATATAAAATAAATATATAATAAAACTAATTTAGTTTTGTCATTGATAAAAAGGATGTCGAATCAAATTTCTTATGAAGTGATATATTTTAGCAAGAGAAGACTAATATTCAACCAAATTGTTATTTGATTTTCACCAAATCATTCTAAATTGCAGCTGAACTTACAAATACTTGCAAGTATGAATAAATGAAATATGGATCCGTGGCGCAATGGTAGCGCGTCTGACTCCAGATCAGAAGGTTGCGTGTTCGATTCACGTCGGGTTCAATTTTCAATGTGTTTTTTCTAGTCATTAATAAATCAGTTAGTTTCACATTCTATTGGTCATTATAAGTAGCAACTCTTAAAACTATGGAACAAGATTAATTTCTATTTGGTTATTTCACGTGCATTTAAATATAAGTTAGTTTCAATAAAAATTATAGGCTCCTGAAATTCAAAATATTTTGTATTCTACAAAAAATAAAATTATAGAACAGAAAAAATAGTCTCGGAAAGTTCATTATGTCATGCTGGTTAGTTCAAATTTGAGTGCATTAACATTATCAATGCTAGGTAGTTTTTATCTTAACTTTAAATTCAGAAAGGTAATTTTTAAGGTTCATTTTGCATCATGTGAATGTATTGTGATTGTTGTATCCTAGTTCTTGTTAGAGCATATATATATATATATATATATATATATATATATATATATATATATATATATTATTAAAGTGTAGTGCAAATTCTAGAACTATATTAAAAATTTTAGGATAAAAATATTAAAATATAATGCAAATTTTAGAATAATGTAAAAAAAATGTAATATAGAGTTAAAATCCATAACATTCTACATAGATAAAAATTTAGAACATTCTATACATATTGGCCAAATTTGGCCAAGTCAACTTCGATCGAATTTTGACATAGTCAGTCTTGGCCAAAATTTGGTCATACTTAGACAAGTCTGTTTTGAAGTTTTTTCAAATTTGGTTGAGTCAATCCTGACAGAAATTTGACTAGTCGATCCCAAATCAAATTTGGCCCCGTGCTGAATGCCAACACGAGTTTGTTCCAACCAAATGTTGAGACAGATCGAATTAGGTTGATGGTTGAGACGAGTCAGCCCAAACCGAATGTTGCTTACATTATGTACTATATTTAAATGTATTTCATACACTAAAAGTAACTCTTCAAATTTTATAAGATATGTATATTTGTTTTTCTAAACTTGTGCTTGAAATTTGAATTCATTCCTATCCTAAACTTGATACAATTTGGTCCCAAATTTAGAAATTAATATATATGATCATAATCCAATTGTGTTATATTTTGTTGTTGTGTCAAACAACATTTCAGGCTAGTGTTTACATTGTTTACTCAGTTTGACACTTTACGGTTCAAGTGTTAACTTATAATGTTGCTTAACAAGTAAAAAAAATTTAACATTGTTGGGTTAAGAGGTATATCTATTTATTCTTAAAGTGTGGAGCCAAATTGTCACTAACACAAAAAAAAAAAAAAAACTTTTTACGTCTGTTATTTTGGATTGTTCACGTGTATTGAAGGTCCAAAGTAATACATTAAAAAGAGAATACATATTTTTGTAAATGCGTGTTAGAAAATGTTTGAGCAGGTTGTGTTGACTGCTGTAAGAAAGAACAGGCTAATCCAATTGGAAAGGAATTTAGATTTTTTACTGAGTTTTTTTGTGTGTTGTTTTTTTACTGTGCCTTCATAATATACTGATTATTACTAATTTTGATATTTTAAAATATATTAAAAAGATATTTAAAATACCAATACAATGTATTTTTAATACTAAGTAAATGACAACACAAAAAAAATCAGTACAAAATCTGGATTCATTGGAAAGATGGTTCGACTTATTTGACATTCAATAATTCATTTTTGTTGGTTGTATTAACTGCAATATTGTGTAATATAAAATTTACAATAAGAGAATGGCAACTAGACGGGTTTTCCAGTCTCATGTTCGTTCCAAAGACAAAATTCATTCTAGTTTTTTTTGTTTCATTCTTGCTTTCACTGGGTAACGAATAACGAATATGTACTTGATATGTACCCGCACTCACTTTTTTACTGTTGCAATATCAATCAATTAATCTTTATAAAATAATAAAAAATTACGTCAAATTAAACATAATATTATCAGATATTCAATATTAAAATAAAGGTATTTTCATTTCTTTAATATCAAATATTCATAAAATAATTACAATTGTATACATTACAATTTAGAGTACCAAATAAAATTCAATAAGAACCAAAATATTTATTAAATTTGCAAACGTATAGATACCTCGTTGATAATACGAAACAATATTTTCAAAAAATAAAAAAAAAATATTCAAATTAAAAAATATTTTAAATGTCTTTTTAATTCAATTTTTTAAATTCTTATGAAATCTACTTTTTTATACACTAATAAAAAATATAATACACCACAGAGAACCAACATTAAAGCAATAATAATTGAATTTTAACAGATATGTCATCTTTTGAACTTCAAAATACGATAGAGGGTGATAAAAAAAATTTATGACAATTAAATTAAATTTTATATTATAGTAGATAAAATTTATTTATAAAATTATAGTAATAAAATAATACTTATGATAATGAGGTAGAAAAAAATTATGTAAAAATATTAAACAACATTCTACATGATAAAAATAAATAAAGAATAAAAATATTAAAAACAAATATCAAATGTTTGTCTTAGAAACAATTTGATAGATCATTGAAGAAAATCACATAAAGAAAAATAGATGAATAATTAAGGGTATCATTAGATAAAAATACCTTAAGCATTTAAGAAAAAATTTCAAATATCAACAAAGTGTTCGAGAGATAAAAAAAAATTGTTTTATCAACACAAAAGATAATAAGATAATTATAATATAATTTTGTAGATCACCTGGTAAATGAAATGTTTATGTTATTAAATACTTATAATTTGAGAGTTAAGCATTATCATGTAAAAAAATACACAATAAATAAAAATATTAAAAAACAATAAAAATATTTAAATATAAAATATAAAAAATATTTAATTAACACGTATTATTTAAACGAACAAAAATTGTAATAAAAAGAAAAATATCTTTGAAGATATACATGAATTTCTTGAAAAACTAAACAATTAAAAAATATAAAAAACAATATATATATATATATATATATATATATATATATATATATATATATATATATATATATAGACTTAAATATATATTTGGTCCTTGTTGATTTTATTCAATTTGGTTCCTATTTTCGTTTTATGTTCAATTAGGTCCTCATTTTTGTTAAATTATGGTTAATTTGGTCCTTTTCACTAACGGTGTTTAAATAGTTAACGTTTTTGAACAGTACATGCCACGTGTCAACTTCTGGTTTTTTAATTTTTTTTAAGTTTTTAAAATTTTTTTTTTAATTTTTCTTAATTTAAAAAAAATGGTCCACGTGTCAAGTCACAATTGTGCCACATGTCAATGCTAGTGCCACGTGTCAGTTTGTGGTAGTATTATATTTTTTGTTTAATTTAGTCCATATATTCGTTATTTTTGTTCAATTTAGTCCCAATTTTTGTTTAAATAAATCAATTTTGTCCCTTTCAAATTGACATTAAATAATATCTTTTATACAAATTATATTAATATCTTTTCTAAAATTGACTTTTGAATTTATTATTTATTAAATCCAATTATAAATTATTAAATTTAATTATAAATTGAATAAATTCTTATATTTAATTGCTAAATAGAAAATAATTATTTAAAATATTATAAGAATATAATTATTAATTTTTTCTAATATTTATATTCTAAAATATTTTTAAAATTGATATATAAAAATATTTTAAATATTCAAAATATTTTACAAAAATAAACTAATATTTGTAAAATTAACATTTACATGTAAAATATTTTAGATTTTAATATCTAAAATGCATTAAAATTATTAAATATTTTAAATTTAAATGTGAATTTTACAAATGTTAATATATATTTTTAGAATTTTAATAATTATATTTTAATAATATTTAATTAATTATATTCTATTTAACAATTGAATCTAAAAATTATATTCAATTAATAATTAAATATTATAATTTATAATTAAATTTAAAAAATAACTAATAATAATGTCAATTTTAAAAATTAAATGATTTTATTTTAACAAAATTTGGAACTAAATTAAAAAAAATAACGAATATAAGGACTAAATTAAACAAAAATAACGAATATCGGGACTAAATTGAACAAAAATAAATAATACAACTACAAACCGACACGTGGCACTAGCATTGACACGTAGCACAATTGTGACTTGACATGTGGACACTTTTTTTGAAATTAAAAAATTAAAAAAAATCAAAAAAAAATCAAAAAAATAAAAAAAACCAGGAGCTGACACGTGACATATACTGTTCAAAAATGTTTACTATTTAAACATCTTTAGTGAAAAAGACCAAATTGATCATAATTTGACCAAGATGAGGACCTAATTGAACATAAAACGAAAATAGGGACCAAATTGAATAAAATCAACAAAAATAGGGACCAAATATATATTATATATATATATATATATATATATATATATATATATATATATATATATATATATATGCGCGCGCTCATCTATAATAAGTAAGATAATTTGAGGATTGAATTAATTTCTCTTTTTACTATTTTTTCATTTTTGCCTGCGTACTGTATTTAAATATATTAAATGTATATCATAAACTAAAAATAACTCTTCGAATTTTATAGCATTAATTTCATTATAGACTTGTAATCGTCTTCTTGAACTATTAAATCTTCTTTTATCTTCTAAAAACATTTTTTTTCTCTCACTTCAATTTCTTCTTGCATAGTCTTCCACCAAACTTCTTTAATTGTCCTTTTAGCTAAATATCACTCAAACTCTTTTTCACAATCAAAATCACGATGGACAACAAACCAAAAATAAAATTTGAAAAAACAGAGTTTGGAGTCATCACTATAGTTTACTTAAAAAAATTATAGAATGAAATAAGAACCGCAAACAAAAGAGATTTTGGATCCGAGAGTATGTTATCCTGGAGAAGGTATTAGCACCCACAACGTCTATCTTAAGACCGTACCTTCAATTAAACATGGAAAAAGATGTTGTTTGTTCAAAATATTTATTTTCCCCAAAAATAATAATAAAAAAATACAAAAGAAACAAAATGATTTATTGGTTTTTTGGGCTCGACGATGATTAATCCTCGCTCTAGGTATCCCATTTAGAACATATAGAATGGAAAATTTGGGTTATGTATAGTTCTTTAATGAAAACATTATTTGGGCCCGACGATGATTAATCCTCGCTCTACCTATCCCATTTAGAACATATAGAATGGAGAATTAGGGTTATGTATAGTTCTTTAATGAAAACATTATTTGGAAAATGAATTGATTTGGGAACTTTTTTATTTAAATTTTTTATTTGAAAATTAGTGTCATGCGACTCGAGCGGCCGGACAGACACTAAATTTTTTTTCCTTTAATTTTTTATTTTTTTAATATTTTATAATTTTTCATATTTTGCTTAAAGTTATTTGAAAGTGGATGTGAATGTAAGTGCGACGTGAGCAACTCCATAGATATCAACGAGTAAACAAAGAAAACTATTTTTTTATTTTTAGATCTTTATATATTTTAGAAACTTAACGAAAGTCTAAACTAGGTGTCAGACAACACAAGTGGCTAGAAATGAGATTTTTTTTTTGATGATTTAAAAAATATAATGAAAATTGAAAAAAATAAATAAAAAAGAAAGAAGAAACTGGCGGTGACGTACCTTCAAAACTTTTCAATATCTCTCTTCTATATCAATCTTCTCATTTTGTACATTACATCTACTTTTTTTCTTTTCTTTTTCTTGCCTCCTTTCCTAATATTTTTGTTTTTTTCCCGAAGTAGATGAAAATGAGATGTGTTTATGTGGGTGGTAATGAAAAAGAAAGAGAAGTGTAGAAAATGGTTTTTTTTCCGATCCCTTTTTCATATGACAGTGTATTTATATCACACACCATTGCAATATCAATGTAATCCTATAAACAAACAATATAATGAAAGGATTGGTCATGATAACAACACATTACGATAATCAAATCATAACAAATCATAGTACAATATCAATCAACATCAGTAATGTTGTTGATTCTAATTATTAGAAGAGATATTACTTCTAATTATTAGAATCATATCACTATTTTCTCTATCAGAAACAAAAAGTAGAAAAACAAGGAGTGAAGATGTTGAGTTGTTTGTTGGGCTCATGAGGAAATGTGTGGTAATTAAAGATAAATTGGACTCTTCCTTTTTTTCTTTTTTTTTTCACCTCATTTCTTTGTTAAAATTAAAATTTGAAAATTTTGGAAAAAAAAATTTTATTTCACCTTTTTTTATTTATCATTAAATATTTTTTTATATTTTGTTTTTAAAAATAAAAATTATTCATCCCGACCAAATTGGGTTTCAACATTTGTGAACAAAGAACTTGATGATGAGGGTGAAAATCTTGATGTATTTTGGGTTAATTCCTCCTTTCATAACTCATTTTATTACGTTGAATTCTATTGTAAAATAGTTTTTGAAATTATCTTCTCCTGAACCTTCTCTTGCTAATTCCAAGAAAACTTCTCATCAAGTATGATATCTAGATTACTTATAACCCTTTGAAATGGAACTATAACCGGTAAATAATAAATATGCATCTCTAACTTATTCTTGAAACTTTGTTCTATTCAGTTTAAACTTGGTTATAGAACATATCCAATATTTTAATATGGTTTGGTGAAGGTTTTCTTCCACCTTATATAAGAGTGCCTTGTTCGAACAACCTTTGTGGAAATCTATTCAATAGGTAGACTATTGTTTAACATCCTTTGGCTAAAACTCTTATGGCATTCCTTTCACAAACAACATGGACTTCTTAAGACTGATTAAAATTTTATCACTTTATTTCTCAACGAGTGCTTTAATCCTAAATTTATAAAATATTTGAGATTTTCTCCTCAAATTGATTGGATCCATACATCTATGTGCACCAATTCTAACAATCCTAACTCGATACTTTTGATAATGGTTGTCGATTGTGTTCATCAAGCATGCATATCCTTTACATGTTTTACTTCTCCTCAATATGTGGTAGCCCAAATATCACATTCTTTTTATAAAGCAACATAAGATCATTGCAATTTAAGTGTTCAAGTCTTTTTTGCCACATATAGACCAGGAGTCATTTTATCCTCTCGCCATTCTTATCTCTTTGAAGTTGAGCTTTTTCCTCGTATTTTTTTCACGTAATTAATAGACAGAAAACTTTTGTTATTTCATTTTCACCCGAACAAATATATAGTTCTTTAGCTCTTTGCTTTTGTTTCAACTCCAATTTTTCATTTTTAAGGCATATGAAGAACTCGTGTTGATAAAAGTGTACTTATCTCCGGTCATGTGATTGAAACAACCCCTGATTAAGAACCACACATTCTTATGCTCTTTGAGTTGTTTCTTAACAAGCAAAGAGATTTCATACACTAAGTTATGCTTTTGCTTTAGCAAATGATTTATGTTGTCGATTGTCGATGTGAGAATCCTTTTGAACATGCCAAATCTTCCCAGTTATAAATATTGTGACTTGTTTTTATTCTAACATTATTTTTCCCTTTGTTCTTCTTACAAATCCCACACTTATTTGATTCTCAATTATTTTATCTTTCATTGTAGTTGTTTCTTCATCTTCCTCTTGCTCTTCCCAAACTATATATCACATTCAGTAGACTCACCAATATTTGTTAATTCATCTTGTTTAGATGATTTTATAAGTTTGGATTGAAACATATTTTTGAATAAATTTTATACACAACATAACAATCTTAAGTGACCCCATCAATCCTGGGATATATTTATGGTTGATAAGTACTTATCTCCTCTATAATAGACACCATAGGATCAAATTGTTCAGTCAAACTAATACGAATTTTATCAACAATTCTTTATATCATTATCTTCATAGAATTCCATTTGATTTACCAGTCCAGAAAATCTATTAACTATTAAACACTCTATATTAGTTTAAAAGTTATCTACGGTCTCTAATTTAAGTTGCACAAGGACTCAAATTATAACTTTAGCGTCAGCTTGGTTTAAATTAAATATTTCAAAAATATAATAGTGTATGTTATTAGATTGGTGCTACCATAAATATATATTAGTAACTAAGTTTAGTGTTGGCTTAACCAGTAGAAACATAAATATTACCATATTATGCTTTTAAATGCTAGTGTTCACACAAATTTTGTGCCTTTTCTTTTGAGGTTTTGCATGTCAATGGTTCACAAGGAGGTTGTGTTTTTTTTCTTTTCCTTCTTTCTTAACTTGGCGTAGTAAGTATAGTAAGCAGTGACATTGTAATCTAGCTAAGATGAAGAGATTAAACAACCTTATTTAATGTCGTTCCAATATCTCTTTTCAAATTTTAAATACAATACTGATTTTTAAAAGGATAATGATATTTTGATATATTTTATATTCATTATCTCTACTAAAAACGCGTTATTTTTCTCTCATCCTCTGGAGAGCGCTCACTTCACCTTCTTACAAAAACCAACACCTTCTAACACTGTTGTCACACTTCATTATGCTTAGTCTTCCTCTCTCTTCACTCCATTCTTTTCTTCTCACCAGAAATCTTACGAAACATCAATCATGATATAAGGTACTATTTTATGTTTTTATCCTATATGTAAGCGATATCATAATGGGTAAGATCTAAAACTTGACTACGATTTTGAACTTCAATTTTTTTTACTTCAAAAGCACATATTTTGGTCATTAGGGTATATGATGTTTCAACACAGCATATGAAGCATGTTTCCGCTCCGGAAGCGGACACGAAAACAGATTCGCGACAGACACCTACATGATGTAATGTTGGAAGCAGTCCGACTGTTGGATAGGTTAGAATGACACTTTCTTTTATTTGTACACTCAATTTTGATTCATATAGTTAAAAAAATAACGGCGAATCCAAAAAATTAGAAAAACCATTGGTATTTTCCAGAAAATAATGGGGAATTAAAAAATTAAAAAAAGATAGGAAATCAGTAACATAATCTTCAATATTTTCGATTGAAAGAAGGTTAAATTATATATTTGATTTTTATTTTCCTTCAATTTGGTTAATTTAGTTCTAATATTGATTTTTGTTCAATAATGTCCTAATTTTTTTGTCAATTTTGGTCAATTTGTTCATTTTCTATCGATTCTTTAAATGATTGACAATAAAGAAGAGTGACTATCACATGTCACTTCGGGGTTTTTTTAGTTTTCTTTTTAGTTTTAAAAAAATATACACATGTCAACTCAACGTGTCAGAGTCAATATTTTATATTTAATTTGGTTCCTATTTTTGTTATTTTTATTCAATTTAGTCCCAATTTTTGTAAAAATAGAGCAATTTTGTTCCTTTCGAGATTGAGACCAAATTTAAGTTTTATGTAAATGTTATAATGTTTTTATTAAAATTGACATTTATTAAATACTATTTGTTTAGAATTACAATTAGTTTAAAATTAGAACAAAAATTTTAAGGATGATGCAATCTCCAATCTTAAACTAATTGAAATCTTAAACCAAAAATATTTAATAAAAATTTTAATTTTAATAAAAATATCATTATAACATTTATATAAAAATTAAATTTAGTCTCAATTTGTATAGAGACAAAAATTGCTCTATTTAAAAAAAGATTAAATTAAACAAAAGTAATAAATATAATGACTAAACGGAATATAAAACATTAACTCTACCATGTGGCACGTTGTTAAGTTGACAGGTGGAAACTTTTACAAAAATTAAGAAAAATTAATAAAATAAAATAAACACGAAATGACACATCATTGTTCATCACCGTTAATCATTTAAAGGGAGTTAGCAAAAAATGATCAAATTGAACAAAAATTAGGACCTAATTGAACAAAAAAATAATGTTAGGACTAAATTGACAAAACTGAACAAAAATAAAAATCAAATGTGTAATTTAACCTTAAAAGAAAATAAAATCAAAATTAGGAAAACAAACCTTTACCCTTTTTTCATAGATAATCACTACTAAAAATTCTCATATTACATGAGATCTTTCTTGCAAATTTGTTAAAAAAAATTGCAAAAAAAGATTTTTTTTCTGCTATTTTTTCTAACAATTTTAATTGGCGGGTAATTATTTCTTACAAAATTATAAAAATTGTAAGTATTTCTTACAAAATTTGTTTTGAAAAGTATTTTTATAAAATATTTTGCAAAAAAAATTAGCAGCAATTTCCTACAAAAATTTTTTTCATAACAAAATTTATAAGTATTTTCTACAAAAAAAAATTCAAAACAAAATTGATAGGAAATATAAGTTTTTTTAGTAGTGAATAATATTTTGACCTTCTTTTTTTTTTGACTCACTTTTAACCTATCACTCCAATCACTCTTAAATTACTTATTTTTTTTTTGGTATGATGTAATGATTTAAAAATGATTGAAGTGATAGGTTAAAAGTAATTAAAAAAAATGTGTTAAAATATCATTATTCGTTCTGAATATCCTTTTTAGAATAAATTATTCCACGAATTAGAGTAAAATGATGCACAAGAATTACTTATAAGAAAATCAGAATAAGAAACATTTTTTTATCGTACAATAGAAGTTGGGAGCTCTTGAGAAAAGACGCAGTTGTAGTGGAAAGAATGAAGCTTGCAACTTGGAAGAAGCTCTTCAGAGAAGGAAGACCCAGTTGCAGAAATAGACGCAGAGAAGGAGAAAGAAAGTCTTTGGCGAAGGAGTGGAGAAGTGGAAAAGGAAGCTGAAAAGGTAATTTTAAAGTAACATTTCTTTTTTTGTAATTTAAAGCTGAATATCCATAGTTTTTTTAATCAAGAACAACTTATATTAATAAAAAAAATTTTGAACCTTCATTTTATAACATCATCATTTAGATGTCTCTGAACCTTCATTAGATATTTTTTCTAATTACATTTTTACGAAGCAACTTTGTCGTGTTTTTTTTAGTTATTTTTTTATTTGAATTATATCTTTTTATATTTTTAGTGTTTTTTCCCATTTAAATTAAAATATTATTTTTGTATAATTACATAATTATTGTTATATTGTATGTCTTTTTATTTGAATTAAATATTTTTAATTAATATTATTCTAAAGGTATAATTAGTCGGATGATATCTACCTTCGTGGAAATGTGTCAAAATAGTACCTGTTTTTAACTTTGTGTCTACTCTGAATATTTGAAGAGTATCTTAAGGCTACCTTTACACTCTTTAAACATAAGTAAAGTGTTGTGAGATGTAGCTAAGTTCTTGCTCTGGAGAGTGTGAGTGTACTTGGGATATAAATTTGCATATAGTGAATATTCTTTGGTTGTCTTTTGACAATGATCGTGATTTTTTTTTCTTCTGTATTTGGAATTTCTACATTATACTGTTTGTATATCCTTGTGTTTATGATGGAGAAAAAGACAACACAAACAATATACCAGAGAATGCAGCAGATATAATTTCTCGTAACTTGCAACAATCAAAGAGCACCAATAATAAATCACTGCAATCACAAATAAAGGTACCAAGATCTATCTTTAAGGTGGAAAACCCCTCAAAACAAGGGTAAAATCCACGAGTTGTCCAGACCAAAGAAATATCTCCACTATGATCAATAAGAATACAAAAGAGTCTTAATCAACATCACAAATTAGTGCCAACACTCAACCAAATTGCAAAGCAACCAAACTTTCAAATAGGGAAGAACATAAGAAGAAAAACCTAGAAAATCACTGCTGTAGTGCGAAATTAATATCTCCCAACTTAAACCTCGTATCAACAATCCGACAGGTTAGAATGAAGAACAATGTGTTTCGAACCTGCTGTAAAATTTTCAGTCCGATCCAAGGGTGAACGAATCTGCAATGTGATTTTACGGTGGTAGCTCTATGGAAAAACGTGAACATATTTTTTCCTCTATCTCTCGTCTATGTGCTAGGGTTTTCAGTATGTGTTTTGTCTCTATTGTTCTGCCTCTCTTGCAGCCTCCTCTCCACTCCACTAGGTTAAGTGAACATAGACTTCTCAAGTTTTAAGTTTTGTCTCCACGTAGGAAGAGAGCTTAATACCCAATAATTTATTTATTTATTTGTTATTAGATGATTCTTGTGGGATTAAAATGTGAAAAGGATAAACATTTTAGGTGATGCATGATTTGAAGATCTTCCGATTTTGTAATTTCTACCTTACTTTTATAAACTTAAGTTAACTATTTTTCAAAGTAATCCAACTTTTCAGTATTGTTTGTCAAAAAGAATTTAAACTTTTCTACTTGTTATACCCTATAAAATCATTACAAAAGATAACTTTGAATAGAAAGATTTTATTTTTGAAGTGATGGGATGAGGCCAAATAGTTTGGTCCTTCAATGCATTGTGAGATTTAAAAGTGAGTCAAAGCACGTGCAGCAGAAAGAAACAAAGTTGATTGCAACAAATGCCACAAAGCCTTGCATTATTAGTGGGACCACGCCAACACCGATGACCGAAACCACTCCAATCTCACATCACAAACCCTAATTCACTCCAAATGTTTGGATCAATCACGTTTTTAAGGAAAATGACTAGCGAATCTAATCTTCACAAATTTCTAATTACTCACTCCAACAGGAATACGCTCAACTGTTCATAAATACTTTTTGTTATAATATCATTCAATACACCGTTTGACTTAAACAATAAAATTACAAAAACTCAAACAAATTCAACACAACATTCACAATTTTATTTAATGAATAATATATTCACCCATACCCTATATCCAAGTAGACATGTCTTTGTCCTTACGTGCTTCATTGAATAATTGTATATGTTCTGTATAGTACTAATTAACAAATTATTATAAAATTTTGATATATATAAATATCGTAACTCTAACATAGTCACTTATCTATCTGTCTGAAAAGAACATTCATACGCCACTCAAGAAAATTCTACCCATAACAGACGGAGGACTGCTAATTAATAAATAGACTAGCAAAGTTTATATATTCACATATTTTTGTTTCTATTTTTATTTTTATTGAGCGTATCCATTAATTAAAAATAAATAAAATAATTGATAAAATATTACTTTATAACAAATCAATAAATTTAGTTCAATATTATTCTATTTTTTCTTAAAAAAATAGAAAAACCAAAAACATTTATTAGTTTCTTTTTATTTTAAATATAAGCGTAATAAATATTGAAAACTTCTCTTAAATATACTCTATTTGATTTACATTTTGTATATACTTTTAATAGCTTGTATTGTCATAATAGAATGGTATAATATTTTTTAATATTTTTTGTGTTAGTCTATTATTAATGTTTGGTTCAAAGAGTTATTTCTTGATGATTTTTTATTCTTTAAAGAACTCTTAAGTCAACAAGTCAATCACTGTATATTCTTCAACAAGAAAAGTCTATTTAATAATGAAAAATTATTTCTTTTTTACAATGAGAATGTTCAGCACTTCAATGAATGAAGAAAAGTTTGATATGATTTAAAAAAAAAAAAAAAAAAACTTTGTGTGTGTTGAAAAGAAAATTTCGCCAATCTTTATTAATTTTTTTTTATCAAAGTATAACGAAGCTTCTTTGCTTATGAAGTTTTTTTGAAGTAAAGAAATATCCATATCACGTTCTACTGCTCATATTCTTCTCTCACTAATATTCACATTCTTCTTGTGATGCATCATCTATCTCATTGAATCCCTACCTCTTTTCACACGTGATGTGTCTGCTTCACTCCACCAAGTCTTGTGTATTATGCTTCTTGTGCCATGGTTATGAAAACAAGTGAAAGACTACCTCAGACAAAAGAGTGAGAGCATTGGATTCCATAGTTCTGGTTTCTTGTAACTTCAGTTATTTTTTGTGTTCAACCTTGTATTATGTTTACTAAACTACTTTTAGTTGTATAAACATGATGGTTCAGAGAAGCTTTGTCACAGTTTTTATTTGACCCTGAGAACAGCTTTTTAGGATGTGTTTGTGCTTGCATACCAGAGACTCCAATGCCTAGGATCGTAGCTTCCCATGTTTGTTAAGAATTTGGTGCTGTGTCTACTCTTTTGTGGTTGACTTTGTAATCATGTCTATGTAAAACATGTTTTCTTGACAATTATATACCTTGCTTCTTATATAGGATCCTCTATCACAGGTTGTTGTGTTAACAACATGGCTAAGCTTTCCCCTCTTGAAGAGACCCTTCTAAACGGTGACTCCAGTGCAAGCAGCAAGACAAAAGGAAAGGAAAATTTAACCCGAAATTCAAATGCTGGATTTTTCAATACTCTCACTTTCTCGTGGATCACTCCATTAATCACACTTGGCAATGAGAGGACTTTAAACCACGAGGACATCCCTCGTCTTGGTACTGGTGACAGTGCCTATGGGAATTTTCAAACTTTTAGAAGCAAACTCGAGTCAGAGTGTGGTAGTGTTAGGAATGTGACCACTCTTAAGCTGGCCAAGGTTTTATTCTTGTCGACATGGCATGGGATCTTCTTATCAGGTTTATTTGCATTCCTGAATACGTGTGCTTCTTATGTTGGACCCTTTCTTATTGATATCCTTGTTCAATACCTCAACGGAGAACATATGTTTAAGTATGAAGGATATGTTTTGACTGCGGCATTTGTTGCTGCAAAGCTTTTGGAGAGTCTTTCAGACAGGCACTGCATGTTCAGGTTCCAGCAGGTTGGGGTTCAAGTTCAATCAAAGTTGGTGGCAATGATCTATGCTAAAGGTTTGACTCTTTCGTGTCAGTCAAAGGAGGTTCATAGCACAGGGGAAATCATCAACTTAATGACTGTTGATGCTTCGAGGATTGGAGAATTTTGTTGGTATATGCATCGACCCTGGATGTGCGTTTTGCAAGTTGCTCTGGCCTTGTTGATTCTCTATAGAAGCGTAGGGGTTGCTTCAATAGCTGCTCTTGCTGCCACTGTAATTGTAATGTTGCTGAACCATCCCGTGGCATCATTGCAGGAAAAGTTTCAAGGCAAGGTAATGGAGTGCAAAGATAAAAGAATGAAGGCTACATCTGAGATTCTTAAGAATATGAGGATTCTAAAACTGCAAGCATGGGAGATGAAGTTCTTATCAAAGATTATTCAGCTTAGGAAAACAGAGGAGATATGGCTTAAGAAATTTCTCGCTGGTACAGCAATTGTTAGATTTGTCTTCCATAATGCCCCAACTTTTATTGCAGTGGTTACTTTCGGTACTTGTGTTCTTATAGGTATCCCACTTGAATCGGGAAAGGTCTTATCTGCACTTGCAACATTCCGAATTCTTCAAATGCCTATCTACGCTCTTCCTGACACGGTTACAATGATTGCACAAAGTAGGATTTCTCTTGAAAGGATTGCATCATTTCTTCGTTTAGAAGAGTTGCAGACTGATGTAGTAGAGAAGCTTCCTTGGGGTAGTTCTGATAAGGCTGTTGAATTAGTAGATGGAAATTTCTCTTGGGATTTATCTTCCTCTGATCCAACATTGAAAAACATAAATCTCACAGTTTTTCATGGTACGAGGGTTGCTGTGTGTGGTACTGTTGGATCAGGAAAGTCTAGTTTACTTTCTTGCATTATAGGGGAAGTACCAAAGATATCTGGGACATTGAAAATATGTGGAACAAAGGCTTATGTTTCTCAATCACCATGGATTCAGAGTGGCAAGATAGAAGAGAACATATTGTTTGGTAAAGAGATGGACAGGGAAAAGTATGAGAAGGTACTAGAAGCATGTTCCTTGAAAAAAGACCTTGAGATTCTTCCATTTGGTGATCAAACCATTGTTGGAGAGAAAGGGATCAATTTGAGTGGTGGACAGAAGCAAAGAGTGCAAATAGCGCGTGCTATATACCAAGATGCTGATATATATCTTTTTGATGATCCATTCAGTGCAGTGGATGCTCATACGGGATCTCATCTCTTTAAGGTACTATTTTCCAACAGTTTCTTCTTTACAAAATTTGATTCTTCTTTTTTCTTCAACAGATGATATTGTTTAAACGTATATATGTTTGTTTTTCTTATGCCTTTGGATAGAAATGCTGTAATCTGATTTTGCATTTACTCTACACTGTTTCAGGAATGCTTGCTTGACCTTTTAAAATCCAAAACTGTGATATACGTAACCCATCAAGTAGAATTCTTACCTGATGCTGATCTAATACTGGTGAGTCATTCATAGATTTCATGTTCAGGAACTCAAACATTTGGGTCAATTTTCTTTTCTACATAACTGTAATTTTCTCTTGCTTACAATTGTTTTAGGTCATGAGAGAAGGAAGAATAACTCAATCGGGAAAATTCAATGACATTCTTAGGTCAGGGACTGATTTTATGGAACTTGTAGACGCACACAGAGCAGCTTTATCTTCATCGATAAAGTCCCTAGAGAGAAGACCAACATTTAAACAACAAAGTAGCACCAAGGAGAAAAAAAATTCATTAACTGACTTTGAATATGAGCAAAATGAGGAAAACATACATGATAAGAATGATAACATAGATGACACAAATGAATCAAAAGGACAACTTGTTCAAGAAGAAGAAAGGGAAAAGGGTAGAGTTGGGTTTAATGTATACTGGAAATACATCACAACAGCTTATGGAGGAGCTCTTGTGCCCTTCATATTACTTGCTCAGACACTCACCGTGGGTTTTCAAGTTGCAAGCAATTACTGGATGACTGTGGCAACTCCAGTTTCAGGGACTACTGAACCTCATATTGGAAGCCTTACACTTATGCTTGTCTATGTCGCATTGGCAATTGGAAGCTCAATTTGCACCCTTGCCAGAGCATTTATTGCTGTGATAGCTGGATATAAAACAGCCACTGTGCTCTTCAGTAAAATGCATTTCTGTGTTTTTCGAGCACCAATATCTTTTTTTGATGCCACCCCAAGTGGTCGAATCCTGAACAGAGTATGTTATAGTATGTTCACAATTCTTCATTGGTTTAATATGAAGAGAGAACTTATTTACCTTATCATGTTTCTTATTGCATTGCATTAGAAAGTTCAATTCTTTCTTTTTACCTAAATGTCCATATTCAATATAATTTTACCTTTGGTTGCAGGCTTCAACAGATCAAACTGAACTAGATATGAGCATTCCAGGATTGATATGGGCAATTACCCTTAATTTGATTCAAATATTGGGAAATATTGCTGTAATTTCTCAAGCGGTATGGCAGGTGTTCATAGTACTGATTCCTGTAATGGCAGCATGCATATGGTACCAGGTAGTTTTCTAGATAATGTCTGAACTACATTATTTAGCAACAAGAACTGAATTATGCTAAAATAGTACCTCTATAAATGCAGAGATACTATTCTGCATCTGCAAGGGAACTGGCGCGATTAGTTGGTACATGTCAAGCTCCAGTTATACAACATTTTTCAGAAACTATTTCAGGATCAACAACCATAAAATGTTTTGAGCAAGAATCAAGATTTAAGGACATAAATATGAAATTGATAGACAGATATTCCCAACCCAAATTATACAGTGCTGCTGCAATTGAATGGTTGAATTTCAGATTGGATATTCTATCCACTCTCACATTTGCCTTCTGTTTGGTTTTCTTGATATCTTTTCCAAACTCATTTACTGCTCCAGGTGATTACTTCAAACTGCATACATTTACTAGTCAAACTTTACTCCTTGTGACACTAAAACCTTTCATTCTCTTTTTCACTTCAATTCTTGTCTTTTTCAAGGGATTGCTGGACTGGCTGTGACATATGGACTTAATCTAAACTCTCTACAGACTAATATAATCTGGTTTATTTGCACTTTGGAGAACAAAATTATATCTGTTGAAAGAATACTCCAATACACATCTCTCCCAAGTGAAGCTCCTCTTGTGATTAAAGAAAACCAGCCAGAATATTCTTGGCCATCATTTGGAGAGGTTCATATCCAGGATTTACAGGTACATTTCAATGGTTTTTCATTTGTTTGTGAATTTAAGGCTGCAATGATATTTTCCTAGTTTTCTTATGGTATATAACTGTAATGAGGAGCTGTGTTATGCAGGTTCGATATGCTCCTCACTTGCCTATTGTTTTACGAGGTCTTACTTGCACTTTTACTGCTGGATCAAAAACTGGTATTGTGGGAAGAACAGGAAGTGGAAAAACAACTCTAGTGCAAACAATTTTCCGACTTGTTGAACCTGTTGCTGGACAAATACTGATAGATAGCATTAACATCACTTCGATTGGAATTCATGATTTGCGGTCCAGACTAAGCATTATTCCTCAAGAGCCAACAATGTTTGAAGGGACTGTAAGAACCAACCTGGATCCACTGGAAGAGTACACAGATGAACAGATTTGGCAGGTAAGTTGAGTTTGTTTGATACTATGAAGAACTCATCTCTTTAGTTCATGCATGGTAAAGTATACATCTTAATTTTTTTTAAGATATTTTTCAGGCATTAGAGATGTGCCAACTTGGAGATGAAGTAAGGAAAAAAGAAGGGAAGCTCGACTCCATAGGTTTGACTTCTCAAAACTTTGAACATACACATATCAGGTGTTACAAGTCACAATCATATGCATTACTTATCGTTATGAGGTTTTACAGTTACTGAAAATGGAGAAAATTGGAGCATGGGTCAAAGGCAATTGGTCTGCCTAGGCCGTGTTCTACTGAAGAAAAGCAAGATCTTGGTGCTTGATGAAGCTACAGCATCAGTTGATACAGCCACAGATAATATTATTCAGCAAACAGTTAAGCATCATTTTGCAGAATGCACAGTCCTCACCATTGCTCATAGGATAACTTCAATCATTGACAGTGACATGGTTCTGTTTTTAAATCAAGGTAAGCTCTTACTCTGTCTCTTTCTTCTTGCTAGTGTGGTATTTTCTTAACTTCAATCGTATGATTTCGTTTCATATTGATGCTTCAGGGCTGATTGAAGAATATGATTCACCAAAGAAACTGCTTAAGAACAAATCTTCAGCTCTAGCTCTACTGGTTGCAGAATACACAAGGAGATCAGATTCTGGTTTTGGAAATTAAATTCAAAATGATTTGAAAAATTCCTTCAACAAGATACATTTGTAATATGTAGTATGTATAATCCTACCATGCTGAACTGCGGTAGAAAGTTTCTGAAGCCTTTTCCCAAGTGGTTAAACACTCAAAACAACAATTTTTTTTTAATGGAATCAATTAAAAATATCCCCTGTGATTTCAAAGAGAAGCCACAAAGTTCTGCATTATTACTAGTAGGACCACTGCAACACCGTGAACCAAAAGCCAAGTGCTCCAATTTAACGTGACCACACCAATAATTGGCTCCAAATGTTGGAAGTTTGGTCATTCGGGTTTCTAAAGAAAATGACTTGAGTTTTCGAGTGAGTTTTTTAATACAAAATATTTATTAACTTTGCTTGTTGTTTAAATTTAGGGTAAATTACTTGTCTTTTTTTTTTTAGGTTTGGAGATACTAGATAAATACTTACCTTCTATTTGGATAAATAATTGTACAATTTTAAGAAAACTCAAATATATTGAATTTAAATTACTCTCATCTTAAATTGTATAATTTTTAAAATATTTTTCAGGACATGATATTTAGGGATGGTAACAGGACGGGGACGGGTTTCGCTATCCCATACCCATCCTCGCATCAAAAATTCATCCCCATCTCCATATCCAAACCTAATAGGTATCAAACTTTTGTCACATCCCCATCCACATCGAGTAACGGGTATAATCTCGTACCCGTACCCGTACCCGTGTTCTAACTACTTCAATATTAATTTTTATAGAAGAAAAAAAATTACAGTAAAGAAAACATAATATTATGAAATATTCAATATTAGGAAGATGATTATTTCTTCCATATCAAATACTTTGAAATAAATTATAATTGTCTACATTTTATATTAGAATACCAAATAAAATTTCATGAGAACCAAAGCATTTATTAAATTTGCAAACTACAACATTGATGAACTTAGTTGATAAAATTAAAAAATATTTCAAAAAAATATAAAAGGAAAACAAATATTCAAATTAAAATATATTTTAAATGTTTGTTTACTTCAATTTTTTAAATTCTAATGAATCTCTTTTTTATACACTAATAAAAGTTATAATATATCACTTAATCAAAATGACACAAAGAACAAATAATAAACATAATAATAAAATTTTGACATAGATTTTATATCTTTTGAACTTCAATATATGTTGGATAGTGACAAAAAAATATTCATAGCAATTACATTAAATTT
>Ga0214543_1006493_pt1 | contig 20767 bp, 10 predicted proteins | sample CNSS2metaG_FD_160094 | JGI IMG/M metagenome (GOLD analysis project Ga0214543, IMG submission 160094) | Root nodule microbial communities from cowpea collected in UCLA plant growth center, Los Angeles, California, USA - CNSS2 | ecosystem: Host-associated > Plants > Roots > Nodule | place: USA...
TACATATATATATATATATATATATATACATATATATATATATATATATATATATATATATATATATATATATATATATATATATATATATATATATATATATATATAAAAGAATAGAAAGCATAAGTTTGTATTTAACTTTTTTTTTTATAAATAAAAAAAAAATTATGTGAGAGGAAGAATATGTGAAAAAAAAAATCAAAGAAAATATAAAAAATATCTTAATAAAACTTTTTATTTTTTATTGTATTTAATTTTATGTTTTATTATTCATTAACATTAAATTTAATATTTTATAAAAGAAAAAAAAATCTACCTAATCTGATCTCCACTAATATAATATATATATATATATACTATTAATTTAAAATTTTTAAAAATTTAGGAGCCATACCCCTACACCAATCCTAAAATCCTAAAATCCATCCCTGGCTTTGTGGTGACAATTTATCTTTCACATCCTTTTTTCGGAATTCAAATAACTTTATATTGCAACCCATGAAAAGAAAGCAAACTCGAGCTTTCTGTTCCAATGATCAATACGTTCTTTCTTGTTAGGTTCATTACAACTTTATTAAGATTTTTTTTTTTTTTACTTCAATTTTGAATGAAAGACAATAACAAAACCTTAATAGATCGTAAGTGTGAAAATCGGTTTAGTACACAATTTCAAAATGATTTTAGAGGGAGCTCAATTTAGAAATCTTTTTGAAATTTGACCATTTTTGTAATCAAGGAGTGAGATTTGCCTATGTTAGACAAAAAATCCCATGTTATGTGACATACTGCACTTTTGTTTCTCTTCCTTTCTCACTTCTCTTTTATATGAAATAGATAACTTTTATCTTAGAGATTTCTTTTTAGTGTACTGTTTATCATAACTAGCTCTCTCTGTTTTAGGTTCTGCATAATGTGATCATTCAGCTACTTTAGACAGACATCTAGATGTGGATATTTATAGTGGATCTGAAAACTGTCTTTGTTTCAATTTTTGTGATTCATTTTTTTCATTTCACTTTCACCCATCTAGATCTACTCTATATATACTGTTCTCAAACTCTTGTCCACATGAAACAAATGAAGTACATAAAGTTGAAAATTTTAGTAACTGGCAAAAGCATTATGAGCATTACTTTTGAAATCTGATTGAGATGCATCCTGTGGACACAGATTAATAAGAAATTATTTATATGTGTCAATGAAGATGAGTGTTAATGAGAAGGTTCTTTTAGTGCTGTGTGAAACAAAAATAGCAAGAGTTGTTTTCATTGCAGAAGATGATGATGATGATGATATGTTCTTAAGTGTCTCTGTGTTCTGTATTTTAATATTCTTCATCTCATCTTTGTAATTTCCTCCCTCTCTCATTGTCCTTCTCACATCTTGCTATGCTGTCATCATCAGTATCATAAATCTATATTTTGTTTGAAACAAAGTTTTCATGAAAAAGAATTATTTATCGAAATATTTCTTTTTATACTTGAATAGGACTTTATACAAGAACTCATTTTTAAAATGTCCACCATGACATATCTATCTGCGTGTTCAGATGAGAGTTTTCTTCATAAATTGTAGGTCTTAAATTTAAGACTTTACATGTTCTACAAAGAAACAAACACTCATCAAATATAGCTAACTTTTTCGTGAAACATCCTTATTAGATAAATATTATATACGTGACTTTAGTATAACACAATTAAAAAAATAAGGGTTAAATATGTTTTTGTCCCTTAACTTTCAATAAATTTTGGAATTAGTTCATTTTGAAACTTTAGACCAATTTAGTCAATCTTTCGAAATGTATAGATTTAGTATTTTTAATCAAATTTTGTTAAGTTCATTTGACATTTCAAGCACGTTTCATAATAATATTTGACTTAACATTAAAGCAAAAATATGTCAAACAACATAAACAACTCAAATACAATCCTGAAATGCGTACGAAACATTAAATAAACTTTACCAAAATTTGATTAAAAGACTAAATTTATGTATTTCAAAAGATGAAGGACTAAATTAGTCCAAAGTTTCGAAATAGACTAATTTTAAAATTCACTAAAATTAAGAAACCAAACATATTTAACCCAAAAATAATTAACATTACTTTTAATTCAAAATTTCTAGAAAATAAATTTATAATTTTTTTATATAATGTTTAATTTTATCATTTATACTGAACATAAGATTTAGACTCATACTTAAATTATTCTTAATCGAAAGAATTGGATGGGAAACAAATACCAAAAGTTAAGGTCATATGAAGGCTTTGGAAGGGCTCATGGTTTATGATTTGTCCTTGTTAAGGGAAACCAATTTTGTCACTGGTGGGAAGCAATAACATGGTTCAATGTTTCACAAATACAAAAAAGATTGAAAAAGGAGAAATGCACACTGAACTTATGGAAGGAATCTTTTTGTTTTCTGCTACTACTTTTCTGGTAATAGAGAATTGAATCTCACAAAACTTGATTCCTTATTTCTTGCACGTAAACTATACAATCACTATCTCACACGTCAGAATTAGTATTTAATGCAGAGTGGAATGCAATATGCATTAACCATTGCGTATGCTCTGCAAATTCCCTTCCAACCTTCACATGCCATCTGGACAACTCAAATATTTAACTCTCTTCTTTTCTTCCATTTCTCACTTTAGTGCACAATTGCATTTGCATCAACATTATTTATAATATAAACCAAGTTATCAATAAACTATTATGTGGTTGCTATAACTTACTTATTACTCTCACACTCCCATTTTGGCAGTAATATCATCCTTACCAGAAAAACACTGTTGTTTCTAAACATTATATGAAACATATTATAACAAATAATTTTGTTGACATTACAAAATTTATTTATATGAAATAAATGTGTGTATAAAGTCACTTTATTGAATGAAGACTTTGAGGAAGCAACTTTTATCTAGTAATATATTATATATTACTGCATCGTGATAAGGCAGGGTCCATCAATAATTGAAATTATTATATGAGCAAAGCCACCAAAACCAGTGCTCACTATTAATAACTAAATGATTTTGTGACGTTATCATTGTACTATTACTATATATCAATAAGCCATCCATCAAACACTTTTATTCCTTTTCTTCTTCTTCATCATCTTCATCATCTTATCTTCTCCTTTTCTTCATGTTCTTGAAGAATTAGAATTGATGGCAGTTAAAAGTTATTCTTCAGCTCAAATCTCACTTCAGAAATATGGTTCATTTCTGAAATATGCCAACAAAGATTTGAAGTCAAAACACTGCTCTGTCCCACAGAAAAAAGCACCAGTTGGTCCAGTAGCATTTAGAATCACAGCATCCATCAAGAACAAGGTTAATTCATACCTTATCATGTTTCTTTTATACATACTCTTGTATCTATATTCTAGGCTTTTTGGTTGTTGTTACTCTTATCCAAAATTGAGAATCAAACACTTAACAAGTCCTATATGGTTGATTGATTAAAAGAAATTTGACCTAGTTTAAGGATTTTTGTGTTAATCGCTCTCTATTTTGCTCCTAAACAGATTTATGAGGACAAATCTCAGGGCACAATTTGCTATGAAGATGAGAGTGGAGAAATAATTTGTGAAGGTTATGATGAAGGGCCTCGTTATCAACGAATTCCAAGGCCAACCCATCATCCAAGGTACAGAATCTTATCCAACCTTGTACTTAACTCCATCTGATGTTAAACATTATTATGAACTTTGACATCTCAGTTATGTTAATACTCCAGATCATTCGATTCATGATATTAATCGATCTCTAATAACACATAACTAAATTCAAATTATGAGAAAGAATTAACAGCACTTGATTATATGGATCATCCCTCACCAAAAAGAATAGAGAAAAGGTGTTCAACTCCAAAGTAGTACTATTGTATCTGAATAAAGGAAATTTCATTTGTTGGTTCAGGGATGTTGAAATCATGAATCTTGTGCAACAACAAAGTTGGCTTCAGATTGTTAAAGGGGAAGAAATCAATCATTTAGCAAAAGGAGTTCTTCGTCAACAAGAGGATTTAAACTTCAACAGATGGCTTTAACTTGTTCAAAACTGTTACTACCACACCGAATAGTTTCTAAGCTATGTGAAACTATTGAGTCTGTGGTAGGAAAAAAAACCAATAAGGCTTTTGTCACACTCAAAGGCCTTAACAGTTACACGCAGTGCTAATTTGTAGCAGAAAGGAATAATAGCACAAATATATGCTGTAATTGGTGAATGAAATAGGACAAGTTCTTGCACAAATTTCATGAAAGTTGTACAAATTGACAGTGGTGAATGGTGATGCTTTTCTTTTTCAATCTGTTCATTCAGTTTCACATCAGATTTTTATATTATCTGATAGATGAAAGGGAGTTAATTATGATTCAGAGAGTAGCAAGCAAGGAATTTGGCTTTATAATACTTACATCAGATTTTATTTATTTTTAATTAATCAACAATTTCAACCATTAAAAATATATAACTAGTGTGTGTTATATATGATTGCAAAAAAGATAAATTTGGAAGAACAAGAAAACAAATTAATGGGCCAAACAGTATATAGGGTTGGAGCTACTTTCTGAGGTAGGTCAAGAATTTCAGAAAATATCTTTTATCAGTTTAAATTGTCGTTTTATTCTGATTAGAATAATAATACAACTCTGCCTTCAGTCTATGGAATCTGTTATCTGTTTTTGATACCATTCAAATCATCCATTGACTTAACCATAGTTTTAAGTAATTTTAACATTTGTTTTCAATATCAATGGCTATTGTAGATATACATCACAATATGTAAGCAATTACCATAATCATAGTAGAAATAGATCACAAAAGGTGTTAAAGAGATTTTGCTTTGATATGGAATTCATGTGTTTTCAGTGGATGGAATAGTTTAACTCATGATTATGTTAATAAGGAATATTTTGGGAAGGAATAATGAACTAAAAGTTATTTAGGTAGGTACTTATTTAGGTAGGTAGGAAGGAATAATGTTGATATTATTTTTCTTCCTTTTACTTTTCATATTAGCTTTTTATTTATTGAAAATACAATTAAGGAAATATTTTCTTGGTTAGTGAACGGTGGATTTCTTAATGAATACTTTAAGTTATGAAATATTAGCTGATAATTAGTTTCAAGTTGGGGATGTAGCTCAGATGGTAGAGCGCTCGCTTAGCATGCGAGAGGTACGGGGATCGATACCCCGCATCTCCATTTTTTCTCACATTCTTTAATAAACTGGCGTTCTGAGTTTTAATAGTGGGGGTTGATACATTATTTTTGTGGTGCAGGAAACAATTCCCTTCTTTGTTTTCTAAACTTGAGTTATATTTCATAGACCCAAATTGAATTTTGATTTGGATTTATAGCTCGCAACTTGGATCAAGCCCAATATCCTGAATTACCTTCTCTGCAGAAAAAATATCAAAAAAAATCATCTAATAAAGTCTTCTGCACCTAGTACACCAGGCACTCTCCCAGTCAAAACACTAAGAAAATAATATAATATGTTGTTATAGTTTTATTACTTTTAGCATAATATTAATTTCATTTGCTAACAATTCGTTGAATATTTCAAATTATAAATTATTAAAATAAATGATGACCATTGACATCAATTCTTACCAAAACTTCAAAATCTTTTCAAAACCAATACAAAATTTCTTACGACATATCAACTTTCATATATTTTACCATAATTTTATTTAATAACTTTCAATTGAATAATTTATTCTAAAATTCACTACTAATTACAAATTCCTATCATACAATTAATATTTTCAGAAATTTAGATTATCTAAAACTGATAACTTGATCTAAAAAACCATGTATATCAAAATCAATGTATGGAAATGTATATATGAATAATCATGTTATATCAAAATCAATGAATGGAAATTTATATATGAATGAGATATTAAAATATAAGATAGGCTCCTTGAGCCGAGCCCCAGATAACATAAACACAACCTGATAAAATATGAAGTAAAGCACAAGATAGGAATAGCAAAGGAAAGTTGAGAAATTCAAGAACAGGTCTGAGAAATATACATGTATAGAACGAGTTGCTAGAACGTTACTATATGTTTTTGTACAAAGATTTCATCCAGAGGTCATCAAATACTTTTACTCCAGACAAACATCCTTGGCTACTGACAGTCCCTCTGTTGGTATATCTTCTAACAAATAATTGACAATATCTAGTTGACAAAATTACAAATGAACCAAAAGAATTCCTATATGATATAAGAGGGGGAAACAAAAATTTTAATATAAAATTATGGGGGAGTTAATTCCCCAAATTGAAAGCAAAAATTTACACACACAAAACCAAAGAATCATTCAGCTGGGGTCCTAGATTGTGGGTTGTCTTCACCTAAATCAGACTGAGAATTACTAGCAGCAATAGAAGGAGGAGACCACTGATCTGGAAGCATGAGAAAGTAAGTGGTCATTGCTTTCCTGAACCTTTTCTTGTATTGCTTGGGTGATATAACTGTTGGAGGTGTGTTCTTTGGTCCCCCAAGTATGCCTGAAGCTTTTACCCATGTTTCAAGATGCTTGTCCCAGGTATACTGTCTCATGAAATCAATGATCCCAATAACCAACTCATGCTTCTCTTCATCCACCCCAACCAGTAAAGAATAGTCCATTACATCAACAGACTGCACAATAGGAAAACAAATGCATGTGATGCCCATTTTGAAAGAAAACCAGTTAAGAGAAGGAAGAATATCATCACAAACAAAAAGTTGAGACTTACAGCAAGAAAACCAGTGTCATTCCAGACAGCTCTCTCTAAAGATCGTTTCGCTTTGTTTCCCACGAATATAGGAGAAGTTGGCATTGCTTCAATTAAGTTCTGGTCCAGTAGAACTTTGTTTTTCCCGGTAATATCTGCATTATACCGAGACCTGGAAGATCCTTTAAGATCGTAAAGTCGTGTCACAGTCCTCCTATACAGAAGATTCTCCATAACCAAAACATCCATCCTTGACTCTTTCCCTCCTTTAATATGCTTCGATGTAACCTTTCCAATAGAATGCCATTCAAACATAATGAGGTTAAGATAATATGGGTTGTAATCAAGTGAGCAAAATATAGCATTGTATACCATCTATCCAACAATTAATAATCTCAAAAGGATTATTTATTACATGGTTGCTCCTTAGTCATCATGTATTTACCACATTAAAAATTGTGTTCGTCAGATGCTTTAACAAAATATAAAAAAGTTATTTTGGTATTTGGTCTACTTACAATTATCACCGCTCATGAACGCTTTAACTTCTATGAACAGCTTAGGCTTGATTTCTACTAAAATTTTCAGTTTACAAATAAACCTAAAGGAAATAAATGTTAGGCTCGAAAGATAAGTACCTGGTATATGCCAAGAATTTTAGCCAGACATGTCGGACTTCCTGTGGCTATGGATTCAGAAAGATACTTGAAGTATTCAGGACCAAATTTAATGAATGATTCTAGCTCTGTTTTCGTAACTTGTTTTATGATAAATCGATCATCCAATGTTTTTGCAAAAAATACATTACTCTTCCCACCTTGAGCTCCCCACTTCTTACAGCGACTCAGAGACCTTATATAGTCAAGCTCAGAAGGACAAGACACCCTTCTTAAGGCTTCAAAACGCTTGGCATAGTAACAAGTCACAGAATATTTTACCTTGCCAAGGGGACCGTCTTCTCCAAAGGAAACTCTGGCATGCATAGCCTTGGTATATAACATTGGATCAAACATTGATGAACTACGAGACCCAGACATGGAAAGTATCATATCCTCTATCGATCCAAAACTTTTCTGAGAATCAAAGGCTGTTTCATCAACAGAAGAGAATGACTGGAAGGTGCCTGAGTCAGAAAAATATGATGAAGTGAACTCACTTCCTTCTCTTGGCCTTTCTTCATCAGTCAATTGGAAATGATATTCTGATGACATCAGGGCATAAGCTATAACACTTGAGGGTTCGTCATCATATACTGGTATTACAGTGTCATTGACACCAATAGGCATAAGCAGTCTTGCCCCACCCTGGAGTTCCTGCTTCCGGAAAGATGACATGTAAACAGGATTGTAGTCAACTAGGGTATCAAACTTCTGCGTACTAGCAAAAAGGTTTTTGTTAAATTGGCGATAGAAGTTCAAGAAGGGCATTCCTAACCAGCTCGAAGAGTCTTCCATATTATCGTGACCTTTAAATGAAGAATAAAAACTCTTGGAACAATTTTGATCTTCTGTACGATCCCCTAGATGATATGTTTCCTTTTGTACACCGATCATCAAAGTATCTGCCAAATCGGGATTCATAGAACTGTTATCTTTTGAAATGCCAAATCCAGAGTGATTTTCACCAGTCCATTTTGCATCAAGTGTTTCAGACAAACTAGGTACGACGGGTAATGGCCCATCTGATAGAGTTCTGCGAACACCCAATTCAGGTTCTAAAATATCAGATTGATCATTTATACTTTTTCCGATTGAAATAGATTTGTCATCTTTCTCATGATTTTCTTTTTCGGCCATCTCGCTTTCTAGATCTTGTGAACTTTTCCCATCAACTACTGCACTTCCTCCTCCAAGGCAAGGATTTTCGTTAAGGTTTGGACCACCATGAACAGAGTTGATGGCCATTTTATTTTCATCGACAGTTTTCTCCTTATCTTCGGAAATTGGACTGCTTGAACCGGATCCATTATTGGAGTTGGCTAGGTTTGCTGCATAAATAAGGCGGTGATCCCACATATATGATTGAAAAAGTAACTGCCTCCACAATCGATTAATTTCCAGAATGTCAATCCCCGGTTGGCCATTTCTCTTTTCTTGATTCAAAATCTTTCGCAGAGATTCCTAAGTAATTAGAAGAGAGAATGATTCAACTTCAAGCCTTTCAAACTTCTTATATTTTGTTTCAAATTTAAATTATATAATTTTAAAAAATATTGAGTCCAGTAAAATTCTAACCAAAAAAATACCGCTAAACCATAAAGTTTCAAGTATTCTACTAACACATGGATGGTTTTATATCTAACAGTTACTGCTAACAAGATTAATCATTAAACCATGCTAATACTAGAGAAGGGAACTCAAATGAAGCTATAAAGTATGATACCGAAGACCCCACCTCAAATTCTAGTTTCTCCTTTTGCAACATCCCCTCTAGTTCAGCTACTTGGCGTCTTAATTCAGGTGATTTATGGCCATTACTCATTTGTAATGCATTAGATCTTTGCTCTCCAATTTGACTGAGACCATTGAGTACCTCCGAGAATAAAAGCTCTGCCCGGTTGACCACCTGTAACAACCAGAAATTAGATACACCATTATCATATAACCAAATTTTAATTTCAAGACCCAAAGACTGCAAGTATTGAACCTCATCTAATTCTCGCTGTATCCAATCCTGATTCCCATAATCAAATATAAGTGTGTGAGGGGGAAGGTAGACAGAGTGAACATCAATGGATGCGTATCGAAAACAAGCAACCATTTGTCCAAATCTGCAAGTGAATCATGAATATGATTGATTAATGAAAGCCACAAAAAGGCTGCTAAAAGTAAAGATGTTAGCCCAACAGAAAAAAAGAAGCTTGAATAGCACAATAAGAAAAATAGATTTATAAGGTTTTAACAGTCCTCCAAAAAATAGGTCATAAAAATCCTTCTCTTTTACATAATCAGGATGATGAAAAATAAAGAAATGCTTTATTTTTTTAACCCAACCTTTGTGTCTTAAATCAAGAAGTTCATTATAAAAATATGAGATCAATACTTGCTTGTTCACTCATAATCCTTACCATTACTTGTTTAGCTAAAACCAAAAAAATAGGGAAGACTATAATCACCCGTAAAAACGAAGACAATCTCTGTGTAATGAATGGCCACAGCTTGCCACCCTGCTGGCTGCAGCATGGTTTGAGAAACTGAGCTCCAAAAATTTCCCTAAAGATAAACCCCAAGCAGCATCAGACATTACTATCCTCTGTGTAGCAGGAGGAAAGCCATTGATTCTTGGACACCGCAAGCACCTGTGCCACATCCAAATCTTTCCATCCCTTTCCCCGGGTAGAATAATTTCTGGTAGTTTCTTGACTGATATTGTAAGTGTTCCCTGACGATGAGTATAGCATTGCACATGTGCTTCTGATGGCATTTCACAAGAATGGCATCGATAACTCTGAAAAGTAGTGACAATAACAATAAAAACTACTGCTATAGTTCAACCAACAAAGACATTTATTCCTAGAACAGACAATTAAGTACCTGATCAAATAAGTGGTCCCGCAGATACCGACCCAATGGTTTATCAAAATTGCCATAGTATCTAATTCGAAAGAGATGAGACCTCTCACACACAGTTCCCTTCCATACACATCGGGAGGACAAAGACACCAAAATGCTTTGATGGTCAGACGGGGATGGAGGAAACACTTCTTTTTCAAGAATAAACTCTTCATTTGGGATTTCAAGATTCTCGGGATGGTTTTGACCATCTTTTGGAGATAAAGATCCTGACCCACTTAACTGGTTTGTAGAGATTTTGCTATCACCATTCTCTGAAGTTCCAGGGTCGACTGCAGTAGGATCATCCACAATAACCAGGGTGTCATCCACCATAGAAGTTTCTTCCACCACAGGTTGTTTGGAGTTCATTTCATTTCTGTCTCTACTAGTGCGTGGAAGATGCTTATCACGGTGTGATTCTGCAATTGAATTTCCTGAAGCAACAATGGAGGAGAAAAAGGCAGTTGAATGGTCGAGACTTGATCCAAGTGGCATCAATTGAGAAGCACCATTAGAAACACATGGCCCTGCACTGCAGGTCGTAGATGCTAGTTCAGAAATTGGGACACTTTGGGTTCTCCGTGGTCCAGTGTCAGGTTCATGCCCTTGAGGCTTTTCATTGTCAGCAATACCGAAACCCGGAACTGTTGAAATGGACCTCTGAATGGCTAATGCTTGATCTGGAAGGGCCAGACTGTTTAACGGAATTTCTGGCAGGGATGCTCCCTCATCAGCAAGAAAAGATGTCTCCATAGCCAAATGGTAAGCTGCAAAAACTCCATACTGAACCACATGCTTTACCTTTTTCAACTCATCCTTGTCAGCCCCTTTCAGTAAAATCTGTTCAAAATTAGAAACACAAGATAAATGAACTCTTTTGGGGGCTTGAAGTATGGCCAAAAATAGGCCAACTTTTTGTTGAAATAGTTAATTGGAGTGTAGGGGTGGCAAACTCTTAACCACTTGGTCATACAGGCTCGTGTTTGCACAGTGTATAAAGATCAGAGTATTCAGAAATTAAAAGTCAACAATTGCCTGAAGCCCCGAAGGCCTTTTTCTTATTACATTGAATAACATAAAAATGATAAGGAAAAACAAATAATTGGACTGTAGGGGTGGCAAACTCTTAACCACTTGGTCATACAGGCTCGTGTTTGCACAGTGTATAAAGATCAGAGTATTCAGAAATTAAAAGTCAACAATTGCCTGAAGCCCCGAAGGCCTTTTTCTTATTACATTGAATAACATAAAAATGATAAGGAAAAACAAATAAAGACTTACAGTGAAACCAAATGGTTTTGGGCAACCTTCAAAAAACATCAATGTTTTCAATGTTTTTTTCCCACACTGACCAACACAGTTTAGGTCTTCAAGAAACTTCTCAACATGAACTGATTCACAGTAACCCAACTTTTGCGATGAAAGATGATCGATTGAAGGCACTATTTGAGTACCTGTACAGCGTGCTACGCGCTCCAAAAGTGGTCTCTTGACATTGAGAACCAGAGTTATGTCTTTTGCAAGAAGATATTCCTGTGCATATCGTGAGACTGATTTCTCCACTAACAACATGTTTGGCTGGTGTGAAGCTATCTTTGCCACAGCCATCTTCAGATGGTCCATTTCCTAGACAAATGATATAAAATACAAGCATGAACCTATGACAACCTAGCAAGCACCAGACTAAAGATAAAAAAAAATGGTAACATGTACAACCTGCTGCAATAGGGTATCTACACTAGAAAAGAGGTTGGTAACACGCTGATACTCCAGAGCCCCTCCAAGGATCAACAAGCGAGGTTTATCCACTTTTGATGACATTCGCCGGTGAGCCACATTTTTTTTACAAACAACTCCTTTAACCAGCACACTAATAAGAATACGAATCCAAGAAGTCAGGCAAAAGGAATGTCACATATAACAGGAGATAAGACCTAGTGATTAACCTAAAAGCAGGTGAATTAAATTATGTTCAATTTTGGCCAGTGAGAATAATGCGGATTTTTTAAAACTAATAACATAATCACTAGTGTAGAAGCTCTTATCATTTGTATATTCCTAATCCTATGTCTTAGTATAAACTACAAAGAGAGATATGTGAGTTGTCAGCAAAGAACATTTAGTGCTACTATCTAGATTTCATGCGCCAGTTCCCATTTGATCCATTATTCCCTACATAATTACCAGCCACATTTTCATCACATTACATGCATATGTATATCCCCAGACTAAACAAATAATGTAATTGCACGTCTTTTGATTTGTTGTTTTTCTCTGTTGGAAGTGGGAACCAGAAACAGAATACTGAAAAACCACAGGACAAATTCTCTATAATAATTTTTTTGTTTATTATATTTGTGAACCGGTACAATTTGTATGTGGAAACACACACATTGTGTATATACATGCACGAGATAGAGGATATTAGCTCTAAAACCCCATTGCTAAATGCATTCCAAATTGACAAATTGTATATATTGACTGATCTAGAAGAACAAGAACAGTAGATAGAACATGTAATATGAAATATATTAAAGTATATCATTTACCTTTCATTGCGATTCCCACATGCTATGCATTTGACTTTCACATAACCAGCTGGGTCCATCACTCCACCTTTGCTCATATCTGGTTTCAATATTGTAGCCGCTTCCCATGACAGAGATGTGACAATCTCCAGCCAATTGTTCTCGTCATTATCTTCAACAGACAAGTTTTCAACCTGCAGCAGCTGAGCTACCAATGCCCTAAAATGCCCGTCAACTACATTCTTCATCACCTTCTTCTGCTCCTCATTTGACCTATCTCTCTGTCGAAAATCACCACTCCCAAAACTGCTAGAACTACGTATATATCCCCACTCTCCAATGACATTCCCATCATCTTCATCATCGTCATCATCAAACAAAAGAGCTTCATGTTCATCTTCTTCGTCTTCTGGTTCAGGAGGGAGCCAGAGAAGTCCGTTATTTTCAAAATCAACAGGTTCAACATCAACGTCCTCTGAGACATATAATGAGGAAGGGGCTTCATTTTCATCACAGATATCAGGTTCATCCTCATTTTTTGCAATAATTGGGGCTCCTTCCAAACCCTGTGTGTCAGTGTCAAAACTGTAGTTTGAAGGGAGTTTTGCATCAATGTTTTCTCCATCATTATCCACTTTCCTTGAGTCATCAATGAGGCCTATCCTATCAAACTCAGCCTGTCCATAGTAGTTATTCCCTTGAGAATAATGTCTAGTGTCACAATCTGACCTATACACACCATACTCATCCTCGTCATCATCAGTCCTGAAACAAGAAAAAATCACATGATCCATGACAAAATAATAGAAAAAGTAAGAGCACTGGTTAAATACAAAACTGCTGGTTGGTTGAGAATGCAGACCTAATTAGATAAAGACCGGGTCAAATACTAAATAACATTCACATATTTGGATTCAGAGGTTCCTGATACCTATGGATGCCAGTTGGAACAAAATGATAAAGTCCTCAATTATAAGACTCCCCGGCATAATTCTGGTTATCATAAAAACTATAATGAAAGGTTATCACACTCCCTTTGGATTCTCATGTTTCATAAGCACAATGAAGAATATATTGACAAAAGACAAATATAAATACAAAACTACATGAAGAATGCCTGATTAAAGAAATATCAATGTGATCAATCAGAGATTAGTTCTCTCTATCAGTAAACCAAATCAAAAAAGTAAAATACCTATTAATTGCGAATCCACATTGCTTCGGTAATGAATCACCCAGATCTGCTACAATATCACTCCTCCCTCCTAATGGCGATAAGCCTTCCCTATCAGTATCCGTGTCTTTTCCCTTCACAGGTGATTTATGCAGGTTCAGAACAGAACCCTGTTGCACTTGTTGATAAGATCCAACTGAATAAGGCATGGAGCAAAGAGTAATATTACTACTGTTTGCAGTGGCACTGCTTTTACTGCTATTCAAGCTTGAAGTTGATGCTGAAGCACTATTATCCAGATTGGAAACCGGAATACTATTATCAAAAGCAACCACACCTTGTTCCCATTGCTTGTAACAATAATTACATACACGAATCTTCTCCAACTCAAGGTTGTTTGATGCACTCTTGTTTGTTGGACATGAATCTTTTCCAACTATTATCCAAACTGGGGCAGGAATCGAGTTTGTTGTACACTTGTTACAGAAAATCCGTCCACATAAACGACAGTGGTGCTTACGGTTAAACAAGGTGAACTGTGAATCACACTCGTAGCACACTCTACAACTCTGATCAGGCATCCAAAAATCCCTAGACACATTTGCCGGTTCAGATCGCCAGGGAATCCACGTTTTGACGATGCTGACAAGCTCAGAAAAAGTCTTGTCCACTGCATCCATTGACAAACAATATTGTTTGCCGGTTCATTATGACTTTCCCATTTGCCACTCCTAACAGACCATGTTTAGAATAGGGAACTAATCCAACAGAAATAAAATCAATCCCATATATCCTAAGCAATTATACTTGTAAGCTATCACTTAGACGCAAACCCTCACAATCTGAATTTCCATGCTTCTATATATTCACAAACAATCCCCAACCTTGTCGAGGCGGTTTGTGGTTCATCATTCAGCCAAGGAAACAAATTCATCACCGAATCCACAATTGGGAAAAATATCAATCGCCACCTCTCTTGGCCATTGAATTCAAAATTCATACAAGGAACCCCATTTTCCCTACCTTTCAACCAATTCAACTCTCACAAATACTCCTCACTGCCAAACAAGGACTACGACATAACTTCACAGCATATTTCAAATAACCCAAGTCAAATTAAAAGAACCAGGAAGGTAAAAGCCACCTAATTCAAAGGAGATAAAAAAAAAGCTCACACCTGGATGAAAACCTTTCTTCACAATCACACGCAATTAAAACATCACCCTTCCTGTAAAAATTCCAACTCAAAAAGTCAAGCTACTCCACTTCTCCTCCATTGCAAAAACAAACCCCAAAAAACCAAAATTCTCAAGCCAATCAAACAAAACAGCCCTGGTGATCAAACAGGATATTCAAGCAGACAGCCACATCAAATTCCGATCAAAATCACAACCAGATCATCCTCGGGTAAATATAATAAAAGGTTGCAAACCAGATTTGCCCCCACGTAGTTAACACACCCTGTTAGACCGAAACCTCAAATACACAAAGAGATATACAGAGAAATGAAGAAGGTAACGCGGAGGGAAAAATCCAGGGAATCAAAGACCAACCCAGAAACGATTCGCTGTAGAATGGATAATCTACGACTTCAAATTTGGATCCTGATCATCATCATCGTCGTCATCCACAAAAATTAATCTATAATAATTTTATATCTAAATTGAGGGAAAGAAAAAAATATATATACACACAGATATAATAATTGTTGTCACAACTGTCTGGAATTCTATCCGATTACACGAAATTGGGAAAGGAAGGATCGTTAGAAAATTCCGAATTGGATATGCAAATTGAGTGAAGACTTTTCCCTTTCCGTTCCATCTCTTTCTCGTTAGAAACTAGTTGTCGTTTTGGCTACCCTTCTAATTTCTTTTCCCTGTGACCCCAGAAGGAGACCCCCACTGCGTGACAAAAATCAATTTAATTAATTAATAATAATAAACAAATCCATTTCTTCTGCATTTTTCATGTCAAAAACTCATTTTTATGCTTGCATCAAAATTCATTGTGGTTTGCTTTTAAATAATTTTGATTGGCGTTACACGAAAATCAAAGAATTAAATTTTCTTGTATCCGTTATTTTAATATTATTTTGTCCGTTTTTGTTTTAACAAAGTCAAAGTAACGAACAACATGCTAGCATGACTTGTCAAAGTTCAGTGAAGGCTTTGAAAGTCAAAAGCAATAGATTCAATAACGCACGTAAGATTCCTTAAATGTCCTTTTGTTTCATATAAAATTCCAAAAACAAACCATAAATTTCGAATCTCAACCACAAGAAACAAAAAGTACGAGGGTTAAGAATGGTAATGTATCCTATCATATTTAAAGAAAAAAACTTAATAATAAATCTTTAAATTAAAAAATATATTCGTTAGTGAAGTTTAATTCTGACTTGTAATAATTTAGAAAAATGAAAAGTACATAATTAAGGTCTTTTTGAGAAGAAAGGAACGTGTCATTGAGGAGGGGCACATCATTAACGTTATCCACAAACAAAACCGCGTATGATTCGTGGTTGAATAAAAAACACGTTGGACACTAATTATTCAAAATCTAACCTATGGTTTAAGCAACAAGCAACCTATTACTTTGTACATTTATTCCGTGAAAATCAAATTTTAATAATGATTTAAGTTTTATTCTTTAATTAAGTTAAATGCAGCGCCTCTAAAGATGAGATTCACATCACCACTTCAAATTATATTCCGGTATATTTAATAAGTCTCACATAATTTAAGATTTCAATTAAGAAAAATTTAAATATTTTTATCTCTTTTTAATTTTTAAGATGTCTTTCAAAAATAAAATCGGGTTAGAACGGAAACAAATTATATAAATAGTCTGAGTTTATATCTAGAAAAATATATTATAATTAGAAAAGAGATTAACTTATTTAACTCTTGGCTTTTTTATTCAATAAATTAATAAACAACGAAACAAATATACATGATATCCAACTCTATTCCTACTGAATTTGAAATGCGTGTCCATTTAATTTCATTAAATTAATTTTAAAAACTAATAAAGTTTTAGATCTAAATTGTATTAAATGAATATTTATTTAATCTATTTAATTTGTATTTATTTTTAAATAAAAAATATATGTATGATAAGTTTAAATTAATTTATTTATAATTTTTGTATTAAATGTTAAGATATTTTCAACATTCAATTATAAGTTTTAAGTGTCCATAATTTAATTGAAATTTGTCTTCTTTATGATTTTTTTTTCTCCTTCTTTGATTACTATTGTTTATAAGACATTTTCTTTCATTTTTTATATTATGCGAATATAAGCACTTATGTACACTCAGTTTTAATGTAATAATTTTAAAAAAAAAATCTTATTCTTATTAAGTTTTAGAAAATGAATAATAGTTCAAATGATAAATAAGGCTCACTGCTAATATATTATGGATATTGATTGAAGCGGATTTGACAATGTTTAAAATGAAACTCAGATTAAGAAACCTTTTATAGATTGATTATAAAATATTGTATTGATTAAACAAGTTCTTAGAATATATTGATTTTGAATTTTCAAAATAAAAAATAATATAATCCATACCCAGTCTATCTAACTAATTAGATTAAGTTTAAAATCTAAAATATAAATTTGAATTTGAAATAAATTTAAAAGCAGATTAAGAATGTAATTAATTATGAACTGAACTTAATTAAATAAGTGTAATTATGGACTAATATTTGAAATTTTCATATTAGTTAACTCGGTTGGTTTTAAAACAGTAATTAATCATCCCAAGTTTCCACCATACCCATCCAAAACCAACTTTTTATGTTGTTGACGCGAGCCTAATGCATTCTACCAACCCCATAAACAACACACTCTCTTTATGATTTATATTTAGTGATTCTTTTAAATATTTAATAACCTTAAAAAATTATAGTCAATTTAACAACAAAGAATGTAAGAGAAAAAATGTAGAAAAAACAATACACTATAATACAAAAAAAAAAAAAAACATTGAGTATTACGAATAAAAAAGTGATTGGAACAATAATTTTAAAAAATTATTAATGTATTTTTCGATTAGAAGTAATTATAAAAAAAATCGTGCCAATAATATTATAAAAAACAGGGTTAAATATTTTTTTGTCCGTAAATTTTGGAATTAGTTTATTTCAAAACTTTGGACTAATTTAGTCATTTATTTTTCGAAATACGAAAATTTAGTCATTTTAATCAATTTTTGTTAGGTTTATTTGATGTTTTGTATGCATTTCAGGATTGTATTTGAATTTTTATACTATTTGACACATTTTTGTTGTAATGTTAAGTCAAATACTATTATGAAACGCATAAAATATCAAATAAACTTAACAAAATTTGATTAAAATGACTAAATTCACGTATTTCGAAAGATAACGGACTAAATTAGTTAAAAGTTTCATAATGGACTAATTCCAAAATTCAATAAAAATTAAGGAATAAAAACATATTTAATTCTAAAAAATATCATAATATACTACTACTAATTTAAACTAAAATTTAAAAATAGTGCTTGAGACACCCGAATGACCTACCAAATTAATATATTTTTTATTCTGGTTTATTAACCACTTTCAAATGGCAATATATGTTTTGGCTACATACATGTAAATGTGTTCCTCTAAAGTTTACCTCTTGTGCTAATTTTGCAAGAAAGGTAGCTTAAACCATTGACTTAGGAAAATACACAGATATAAATTAATGTGTTAGAGATATTAGCATAGTAATTAATGTGTTTAGTTTAGTATATGGAATTTTAAAACTACATTTAGGATGTAAAAGCTAAAATTATTCAAATTAGCTTTAATTTTATTGTACTCTCCGATTGTTTTCCTTTTATCACGTTGAAGTTAGCTCCACTAAAACTTTTTTAAATATTATTTTTTGTTTGGTAAAAGAAGATGGATTTTATTTTTGTTTGACCAAAATCAGGGACGGATCTTATTGGGTAAGGAGGTGTGGCGGCCCAATCCTTTGTATATAACATAATTTATGATAATTAAATTAAGTAGATTTTTAATTTATTTTATAAAGTACATTATTTAATGTTAGTAATTAGTAAAATATAAAAATAAATATAATAAAAACTAACAAAAAATCATTAACATACTTCTTTTTATTTTTTCTTCTCTTTCTATTTAAGATACTTACATTTTTTTATTTTTTTCATATGTTTTTTTTTCTGCAGAAAAACAAATAAAGAAGTTAAATATAATTATTGAAGAAAACAAATACAACTCTCGACTCTCTTACTTGATAATTAATTATTACTTTCGTACACATTTTTTTATTTTATGAGTTTTTTATATACCAATTATTTTATGAACATAAAAAAATTTATTATTTATTTTTTCCATAATTTGTTTTTAGTTGTGAATTAATTATCATAGATTTTCTTTTTAATAATTATATCTGTTAATATTTAATTAATTTTGACCGTTTATTTTCATTTTCATGTGAGTATGAAAACATAATGAATTCAACTTCTTAACCTATATGATTTTTATTTTCCATTTTAGCTCCAAAATTTAAATTTGTTACTTTTGTTAGCCTATACTAATTAATATTTGTTTGAAATAAAAATTTAAATAAAAAGATATACGATATATTAGTATATTAAATTTGTAGAATATAACTGAAAAGTAACTCTCGAAACTTGTACACTGAATATTATATATATATATATATATATATATATATATATGAATGAGAAAAATTGGAGCCAAAATGGTTAATTGTTTCAAGTGATATTCATAAAGATGGAAAAGTAATATAGAATGTCACTTTTTTAGCGATGCGATTAGCCTCCTTAGTCTTGCCAAGACTAAGAATAATAGGTGAGAAAAGAAAGTGAAAATGCATTTATAGGAGTTTTATTCTTACACTAATTTTCATGTTTTTGTATATATACGAAAATTGTTACAACAAAATATCAACTAAAATTATTGAATTTCTTTTAATTAAAACATCGTATTTTAAAATAAAATAAGTAATATTTATTGCATACAAGTAAATTATAAATCCTTTTAAATATTAAAATTAAAATATTATAAAAACAATTGACTAAACTTGTAAGCATGTTTTATTTTTTGTATAGATAACATGTTATTAACTAAATTCATTTGATTAACTACTTTTAAGAAATTGAATACATTACTCTTAATATCAAAAGGATTATATTCGAGGATTTGAATTAAATACTATTCTTTGCTTTTACTTAAAAGTTTTCACTATTACATAAATTTTAATAATAGGAAAGTTATAGTACAATTATTAAAAAATATTAAATAATTAATTAAAATATTATATACAGTAAACAATCATTTAAATCCGTAGGTTTGTATCCCGTCTAACTCCGCATTTGAAAAAGGAAAATTCTCAGATCAATCATTTGGTGACTTTATTTTCAGATAAGAATCAGATTAATAATTTGGTGACTTTATTTTCATATAAGAATTACCTAAAGTCATTTGACTTTATATTATAATCAAACAAAATAACAAGTTTCTCCCCTTGTAACATATATATTTTATATTTCTCGTATTTTTACAATTTTTAAAAATTTTAAACACTCATAATATTTAATACTCTAATTATATTATATGATTCATAATATTCCATCTCGTATATAATTGTTACAATTTCATAAGTCCGTATATGAATGAAGTCCGAATCAAATTCTCAAGATAAAAATGTGAATTTAAGCGAATGTTTACCGTAAATACAAATTATTTATATATATATATATA
>Ga0214543_1006506_pt1 | contig 20741 bp, 11 predicted proteins | sample CNSS2metaG_FD_160094 | JGI IMG/M metagenome (GOLD analysis project Ga0214543, IMG submission 160094) | Root nodule microbial communities from cowpea collected in UCLA plant growth center, Los Angeles, California, USA - CNSS2 | ecosystem: Host-associated > Plants > Roots > Nodule | place: USA...
ACCTATAAATAGGACTCGTCCTATCAGTAATGAGACACACATAAAAACAGAAGTTGCTCCCTACTCTCTCATTCTCTATTCTTCCTCTCCTTTGTCTCTCTTATTACCTTTATTTTATAACACTTTTATTTTTATTTGAAGTGCTTATTTATTTATGTTTTACTTATCTTTATTTAATATAAAGAATTAATGTGATCTTTTTAGATCAGTCTTATTCTTTTTATGTGTTTAGAATTAAAAAAGAAATAGATAATAAATACGTAAAAAGGATAAATAATTATACTAACAAATATTATTTCATAATTTCTAAACTAAATTAAAAATAATCTAATTAAAAAATCATACTAAATCCTTTAAAAAATATAAAAGTTAGATTAAATTAAAAATAAACAAAAAATATTACATTATTATAATTAATATCGAGTTAAAAATTTTATTAAATCTTACAAAAAAGAAAAGCGGCGAGAATTACATTGGAGGAGTTCTAATACTTGAACTGATAGAAGAAGAGTTAAATATATTTTTTATCTCTTAAATTTTAGTAAAAATTAGAATTAGTTCATTTTCAAAAATTTTGTCCAATGTTCCATTTTAGAAAATGTGTGTATTTAATATTTTTAACCAAATTTTATTAAGTTTATTTGATGTTTCAGATATGTTTCTTAGCTGAAAATATGTCAAACGGTAAAAATAACTCAAATACTATCATGAGATATATTTGGAACGTAAATAAATTTAACAAAATTAAGTTAAAATAACTAAATCTAAATATTTTTAAAATTTGAGATTAAATTAGATTAAAATTTTAAAGAAAGATTAATTTAAATTTTCGTTAAATATTAAATAACAAAAAAATATATTTAACCTAAAATAGAATCTACTAAGGTCGTCCTTAAACTTCGCTATGCTTAATTTGTTCAAATCTTACATATAGAAAACAAAATACTTTTGCACAGAGTAACTCAATATTTGTTTCAGATTATTTTAAATAGAAAACACTTACTATAAATATGATGTTTCTTTATATTCAAAATTACAAAAGATTTCTTTTAGTGGTTTATAATTCTCCAATCTCATTTCTCCTGAACTGGCACATGCACGCTTATAACACATGCACACTTATTAATATTAATAAATTTAAGGTTTACATATACATTTATTCTTATTTTCGTTATTTTTATTTAATTTGATCATCATTTTTATTTTACATTCAATTAAGTTCTCATTTTCGTCAAATTTTGGTTAATTTGGTTCTTCTCACAAACGATGTTTAAATAGTTAATGTTTTTTAACAATACATGTCACATGTCAACTCCTGATTTTTTAATTTTTTTAAAATAAATTTAATTTTTTAAAATAATTAAATTTTTATAAAATTTTTAATTTTAAAAAAATTATCCATATGTCAAGTCACAATTGTGTCACGTGTCAATACTAGTGCCACTTGTCACTTTGTGTTTGTGTTAATTTGTTTTGATCCATTTAGTCCCTATATTTGTTATTTTTGTTCAATTTAGTTTCAATTTTTTTTAAAATAAATCAATTTCGTCCATTTCAAATTAACACCAAATTTAATATCTTTTATATAAATTATATATTAATTTTTTCTAAATTTGACATTTTTATTAATTATTTTTTAAATTCAATTATAAATTAAACTTCATTATAAATTGAATAAAAATTTTATATTTAATTACTAAATAGAATATAATTATTTAAAATATTATAAAAATATAATTATTAAATTTTTTTCTAATATTTATATTCTAAAATACTTTTAAAATTGATATTTTAAAAAAATTTAAATATTCAAAATATTTTAGAAAAGTAAACTAATATTTGTAAAATTAAAATTTAAATATAAAATATTTTAGATTTTATATCTAAAATGCAATAAAAATATTAAATATTTTAGTTTAAATATCAATTTTACAAATGTTAATATATTTTTTAAAATTTTAATAATTATATTTTAATAAAATTTTAAATAACTATATTCTATTTAACAATTGAATTTAAGAATTATATTCAATTTATTATAATGAAATATAATAATTTATAATTGAATTTCAAAAATAACTAATAATAATGACAATTTTAAAAATTAAATTGTTCTATTTTAACAAAAATTAGGACTAAATTAAATAAAAATAACGAATATATGTATTAAATTGAACAAAAATAATGAATATCGAGACTAAATTGAACAAAAAGAAATAATACAAACACAAACTGACAAGTGACACTAGCATTAACACGTGGCACAATTATGACTTGACACATGGACAATTTTTTTGAAATTAAGAAAAAATTTAAATTTTTAAAAAAATGGGAAAAACAAGGAACTGACACGTGACATGTACTATTAAAAAGTTAACTATTTAAACACCGTTAGTCAAAGTGACCAAATTGACCAAAAATTGACGAAAATCAAGACTTTATTGAACATAAAACGAAAATGAAGACCAAATTGAATAAAAATAACAAAAATAGAGATCAAATGTATATTTAACCTAAATTTAATGATTTACAACAAATTTAAACATATCAATCTTAATATAAATTTATATTTATAGAATTTTGTTAAAAAACTTACTTAGATTATAATAAATTTGTTGATTAAAAGAGTTTGTTTGAATTTTTTAATCCATTAAATATATATATATATATATATATATATATATATATATTACTTAATACTGTAATATTTATGTTGATATAATGATATTATTTACAATATAAATATATGTTAAGAACTGTCATGAAAATTTCTCTAAAACTAATAAAATATACCATGAAACCATAATACAAATAAAATAACATGTATTTTATTGATAATTGAATCGAAACTATAATTCATTTAAGAGAGTTAGTTTAGTTTGTTGGAAGTCTCATATCAAATAGGCCAATTCAAATATATAAGTAAGGTGCAAATCTCATCTTACAAGTCGATTTTGTAGGGTTGAGTTAGGTTTAAAGTTCGCTTCTAACACGGTATCAGAATTAGGTTAGAGCCTATCCTCACTTTACAAGCTGGTTTCCTAGTATAGTTTACCAAATATATAATAATAATCTTTATTTCCCACTTCTTTACAATCTCCTTTTATAAAAAATAAAAATATTCATAAAAATAAACTATAAGATTTTTATATTAAAAATAAAAAATTAATCCTCTAACAATCTATTAATAAATATAATTATGAATTTATAACTAAATTTATATTCATATATACTTAAATTATTAACATTATATTAATATTAAAAAAACCAAGTACCATGTAACTTAATAATTATTATTATATTTCTAAATCATTATATAATAATTTAAATAAACATTTTAAATTTTATATTGTAAATAAACCTACAACGTTTTAAATATCTTTCTTAACTTTATCAACATAATTTTAAAATAATTAACTATTTTAAATATAAATTTATATTAATCTAGTTCATTTTATAAAACTCATCATATCTCTACAACTTTTACTCTACAATTTTCCTCTGCACTCTTTCTAGATTGTTGATTTCATTATTCGTCTCTTTGAAGATCAAAACTCACCTCGAGATTCTTGGTGTAGAGAGTAACGCAATCATTATATCAAAAGTGTGATTAGAATAAGTTCACCGTCTACTCTTTTTTCTAAGTCAATCTTGATTCCGTTGCATGTGACCTTTTAGTACTTATTTGTGACTTTAGGTAACTCAAAGTGAATCTTTGTTTGTTTTGGTTATGGGAGTGTGTTCAAATAATTGATCTATTTTTTTTTGTACTATCAGAGTACCATGTGAAGGTTGAACTCTGTGGAGCACTTGTCTGCTAGATTGTTGATAACAAGGTAAGGGAAGCTAGTAAATTAAATAATACTTAAAATGTGTAATTGAGAGTAGAGTAGCTATGATGATTACATTGTTATATTATGACTACTAGAAATATTAAATTTCAAGTGTTATTTTTGAATTGAGTTGTATGTGGATTTTGCAATATGATTTTTCGAATTTGATCTACGAGTTTGATAAGTGGTTACAACCAAGGTGGTTTTTGAGTTAAAAGGTAAGTATTTTAACATGATAAATAAGTATAATTATCCATTTCCCTTGGTAAGTTGATATATCAAATCCGTCTATAATGATTATGTAGACTCGCTATACAAGCATTGATCCTTGGACGAAAGTGTTTTTCAAGAAATATAAAGAGCAAGAGTGGTCTTACTCAATGGGTGACAAGGGTTTGTTGGGTGAGTTTGTTAAATAAGCTCCTTGTGACCTTATTCACTAAGTGAGTGAGACCCTAGTTGGATGATTTTTTTTTTTGTGAAAATTCAATGAGCTCAAGGTGAAAATTCAATTTAGTTTAAAATTAGAATGAAAAGGATTAATATCATTGATTTAAAATTTTTGACTAACTGTAATCCTACACCAAAAATATTTAATAAAAATTTAAATTTTAATAAAAACATCATTATAACATTTATATAAAAATTAAATTTGGTCTAAGTTTGGAGGGGAACAAAGAACAAAAATAACGAATATAAAGACCAAATTAAACATAAAATATGAACTCTAACATGTGACACATTATTGGACTGACACGTGGACAATAAAAAGAAATAAAAAAAACACACAAATTGATACATGAGAATCATTGTTCATCACTGTTAATTCTTTAAACGGAATCAGCAAAAAAGACCAAATTTGAACAAAACTGATAAAAATTAGGACCTGATTAAACAAAAAAACAATATTTGGACTAAATTGATAAAACTTAACAAAAATATGGACTAATTGTGTCATTTAACCTAACATTTATATAAAAATTAAATTTGGTCCCAAGTTGGATGTTGGAGAGGACACAAAATTACTCCATTTTAAAATAAAAAATTGGGATTAATTGAATAAAAATAATTAATATAGGGACCAAATATATATTATATCTATTATATATTGAGAAACGAGAAAAGAAGATACTATCAAAATTACTACACTATCTGTTTGTTTTTATTGACACATATACACAATTATAATTATTTGGTCATTTTTATATTATTTACTTTTTAAAAATAAAAAACTAAATTTTTTATTTTCATTTTTCATTTTTCTTTCTCCAATAACTACTTTCTTTATGTGACACAAACACTCTCTTATTTTCTTGTGATTCTTTTTTCTATTTACTTCACTTTTCTTTATGGTAACAATCTTTTAATTTCTTTATCTAAAAAATTAAATTATTTTTAAATATATATCGTCGATAATACCTTATAAACTAATTTATTAGTGATTAGTATTTTAATTATATGTATTTTTTAATTTCTGTTTTATATTTCAATATATTTTTTATTATATAAGTATTGATAACTATTTTATTATGTGAAAATTATATATCCAAAAAACCTATAAAAATAATTAGTAATATACTATTTTATTATGTGAAAAATTATATTTCCAAATAACTATTTTAATTAGAAGTGTTTTTTATTATTATTTTATATTTTAATTATTTGTAGTTTTATTTTAATTCTTCTAATTATTTTATTATTAAAACAACATATAATTACTATAATACTTTTAATATTTATTGAATTATGATTAACTTTTATATAGTTTAATTTAGAAAAAGTTTCATTTCAATAATTAAAAAATGTTTCACAATATATGATTAGTTTTAGTTTTATTTTATTTATTGAAAACACATATTATTACTACAATATTTTTAATATTTAATAGATTATGTTTGATTTTATATAGTTTAATTTAAGCAAAATTTAATTTCAATAATTAATAAATATTTCAAAACTTCATGTCCAAAAGTTACTATAAAAGTAGCTTAATTTAAAAAATTATTTAAAAAAACAAATTCCATTTTTATTTTTATTTATTATTATTTATTTCAATATCAAAAACGCATTTAATTACTATAGTGCTTTTAATATTTATTGCATTGTGTTTATTTTTTATATAGTTTAATTTATTCAAAAAAATATTTCAAGAATTAATAAATATTTTATTATGTAAAATAGTTGTTTAATTTAAAATAAAATATTTAAAATAAATGAAAAGCATTGGTACTTATTGGATAAAAATCATTTAATGATAAAGATATTATATATCTTTTACTATTATTTACATTAATAGAATACCATATATTTCATTTTCTTTTATTATTATTAAATATTGTGTTGTTTCCATTTATATGATGAGAAATTGTAATTTATATATTGAACAAGTTTTAATAAATTAGTAAGCAAGATTTCATTTTGTCGTTTTTATTAGAGCTGTCAAAATGGGTAATCCGGCCCGACCTAACTTGACCCACCACGGGTTGATGATTTAATGAGCCAATCCAATCCGACTCACTTTTTAGCGAGTTAAAAAAATTCGAATCAGTTGACAAGTCAAACGGATTGGCTCACGGGTTCACTTAACTAAAAAAAATATTATTTTTTATTTTTCTTTCAATCAAAACTAAATTGTAATTCTAATTAAAATCTAAATAAACTTTAATACAATCCAAATACAAACTATTATACAAGAATATTTATTTTTAGTTTTTATTGACATCATTAAAAACTAAATATAAAAGTCTAACATCACACATTATACAAGAATATTCATACAGTGATTAGACGAGTCTAACAATAGATATAGATAAACCTATTCATACACAATTTAGATGAGTTTATTAATAAAAATATATGACTTTGTTTACTAAACCATTAAACCATTTTTGTGATACATATTAGACAAGTTTGTTCTTACACTAAATATATGAGTTTAGTAATACGCATTACCAGAGTTTGCTCATACACGATTAGAGATATTAAAAAGAATTAAATGAGCCAGTTCATACAGAGTCCATATTCTCTTCTAAATTTTTTGATGTTATCCTTTGTTGAACATTAAAATTATATTGTATTGGTACTTTAAAAAACCTTTTTAATATATTTTAAAATTTTATTAATAAAAATATATGACTTTGTTAACTAAACGATTAAACCACTTTTGTGATACATATTAGACAAGTTTGTCCTTACACTAAATATACAAGTTTAGTAATACGCATTACAAGAGTTTGCTCATACACGATTAGAGATATAAAAAAGAATTAAATGAGCCAGCTCATACAAAATCCATATTCTCTTCTAAGTTTTTTTATGTTATCCTTTGTTGAACATTAAAATTATATTGTATTGAAATTATATTGTATTGGTACTTTAAAAAACCTTTTTAATATATTTTAAAATTTTAAAATCAGTGGTCATTAGTGTATTTTGAAGACACACTAGAGAAACAACACAAAAAAAAATCCAACAGAGAATATACTAATACACAAAAGACTACTTTATTAATATACTAATTAGATGAGTCTAAAAACACTCATTAGACAAGTATATTTATACATTGATTAGACGAGAAGTCTTACAATATATAATAGACGAGTTTCTTCATACAATAATTAAATATATAAATCATTTTTTTACGATGATTTTATTCAACACTTAATTGTAAATTTAAAAATAATTATTTATTTATTTTCTCGACCTTTAAATTCTTCTTAATACAATATATATTTACTAACATAAAAAACACAAATAAATATCAACCTGTGCGTAGACACAGTTTAATGATTGACATGTGACGGTCACTATTGACTCTAACACGTGACACAGTGATGAATTGACAGGCAAAAATTCTCTACAAAATAAAGAAAAAATAGAAAAAATCACTAAGTGACGTGATGATCACTATTCATTAAGATTAATTATGTGAACAGCTAGAAAAAAAAGACTAAATTGAATAAAATTGATAAAAATTAATACCTGAAAAATATTAACTGAATTGACACAACTAAAATAAAAATAAAAATTTTAACCTAAAATATAAATATTATTGCATTGCAATCAATTAAACATTAAAATAAAGGTAACAAAATAAAATAATATATTTATTCAGTTATACTTCTTCCAAGTAAATGTTATTTTAAACTGGGATAATTATATTTTTATTTGTAGTTTTTAATGATGTCAATAAAAATTTATTTATTTTATTATTTTAATAATTATTTTATTAAATTTAAAAAATTATTTATAATAAAAATTATTTAATAATAAAAAATAATACAAATTATATACTTTTATAATTGCTTTTATAAAAATTATTTTATAGTTTAACAAATTTGATTGAATAAAAAAAATAGTGATCTATATAAAGTTACGTACAAATTCATAGAATGAATAATTATTTGTATACTAACTAAATAAATAATGAATAACTATTAAATTCATAAAAAAGAAAAAAAATATTAAATTGTTATTTGAGATTAATAAAATGAGTCCTAATAATAATAGTATTTTATTAAAATATTTAACGTTGTACTTAATTTAATATTTTTACTAGTTTCAACATGTATCAATGATTAGTTTGCTCACGGCATCATGATGGGACTCATAATTTTATATTCACATGCACAAACCATGTGATGCTATTTAAAATGAATTATTATAGGCTTGACGTATTTCATCTGTTGACTATTTTAATATTTTTTTATTGTGATACACATAAATAAAATATTTTAGTTTTTACAGTTCGCACTGCTTTATTGCTATGAGGAATTATTTAGTTAAAAGAGATTTTAATTAAATATAATATTATGTTGAATTTTAAGATGAGGATTTTAATACAAGGATGGAGAAGATCCTCTCTTTTACCTGTTTAGTTCAGAAGGATGGAATGTTTAAAAATAATAATTTGCTATTATATTTTTTAATTTTAAATATCAAAATATAAATAAAATTATTTTTTTATGATACATTTAGATAGTATTTGACCACGTTTTTATAAATGCTTTTAGACAAACAATATGGAATGGAATTTTTTATAAATAAAATTAACTTAATCATAAATTTAAAATAAAAAATAAGAAAAAATTGTAAAACAATTTATAAATAAACTAATTCTTTCTATGTAAATACTTAAATTATTTAAATAACTTTGTTAACTATTTCTTCATTTCAAATTCTACTAATACTAATGGAAAAAATAAAAAAAGGAAAATATTATATATATATATATATATATATATATATATATACATATAATACTTGAATTGAAATCATAATTTTTCAGAAACTCTATTCATATTTGTTACCTCGTATTTAACCATTAGAAAATGAAACAAACATTTTAAACTCTTGTAACCATTGAATATATAAAACCCTGCACCTTTAATTGTTGAGAAACATGCAAAAACTTTCATTTTTTTTGTTAAAATACTTTTTTGGTTCCAGTTTTCGTCAACTTTTTTCAAATAGGTCCCAATTTTCGTGGGGTGCTCAAATAGGTCCTAATTTTGGTCAATTTGATTCAATTAGGTCCTAATTGGTTAACGCCGTTTAAATTGATAATGTTTCAATGTACAATTGGCTTTCCTTTGCTACGTGTCCATTTACTAATCTTACGTGTCAGTTTTTCTTTATAATGAGATGGTTAATTAGGGGGTTAAACACATTAAGTCTTTAATTAAGAGGATTTAACGAAAAAAAAAAGATGAAAGAAAGGTAAATAAAAAAGAAATTGCAGCGCGATTAAAAAGTAAAAGAGGTTAAACATGTTTAGGTTTGTGCTGAAGGAATTGGCGATTTAGGTTACCTGCGCTCAAATTTGGGGGAAAGATTGAAAAGGAAATTTACTTCATTTGTGGTGTGCAATTGCTACGGGATCATCGTCAATTCATCGCAGATATCGATACTAGGTTAGGTTTTCTATTGCGTTAGCGGTTTCGATTTCGTTTTTGGTTTTTGGTCGTTTGCGATTTTGTTTTTGGTCGTTTGCGATTGGCTTGGTGTTTTTTTCGAAAGCGGTTCTGTTTGTTTTATTGTGCTATTGTATTGTCATTGTCTGCTATTGTATGGCATTCTAATTTTCGTTGTAGTGTCCCACTCGTTTGTCCTGAACATCTTTGTTAGTGGATTGCGGTTGTGTGCGTGCTTTGTCAGTGTCGATGCGGTTTGTTTGAAAGTTGTGGTCCCTTTTTTGTTCGTGGACCTTGGGTGTGTTGTTTCAAATGTTTTATGCCATATTAAATGTGTTTGTGGACCCTGCTTACAAATGTTTTTTATATTTGCCAGATATCACTTGTTTGAAAAAGTGGTGTGTAATGTGTGATGACACTTTCGAAGTTGTGGTCCACCATGGTGGACTTTTTAAACAGTTTGGTCCTATTAATTACATAGGTGGGGAAACCACTGTTTGGGGTTGTGACCCAAACAGGTGGAGTTATTTTGAGGTGGTAGGGGAAATAAGGGAAATGGGGTATGTTAATATTAAGGAGTTATGGTATGCAATAGAGAATGCCATGTATAAGTTGGAGGATGACAAAAGTGCAATAAATATGATGCACATTGCCAAACACTATGGCCAGGTTCATATGTTTGTTGTGCATGGTATATCTGAAGCAGAAGTTGTGGAAAATGACTTAGAGGATCGACAGGGTTTGCTTTGTGGGGCTGAGTTAGAGAGTGGAGAGGACAGTCACATAAATGCGAAGGTACAGGAGGTTGAGAAGGAGGTACATGAGGTTGAGGAGGAGGTCCAAAAGGAGGTTGAGGCGGAGGTTGAAAATGAGGTTGAGGAGGAGGTTAATGAGGAGGTTCATGAGGAGGTTAATATGGAGGTTGAGGAGGAGGTTCATGAGGTTCAGGTTGAAGTGCAGATGGGGGGTGATGGTTTAAGTGAATGTGAGGTGCAATCTCACTTAAGGGGTGAGGAAGGAGTTCAACATGAGGATGAGGGACTTGTTGATGTCTAGATCAGTTTGGACAATGGTGATCATAATTTGTTTGAAGGGAGTGTGGAGGTGAATAATCAGCAAGAGTCTAACCAGGTGGAACATATTGAAAAAGAGAATGAAAGTGAGGAAGAGGAATACAGTGACAGTGAGGAAGATGGTAATTATGTAATTTCGGATAGAGAGACAACAGGAGATGAATGGCAATCAGATGACCTCCTTAGTCTTAATGAAAGTGATGATGAAGGTTGTGTTGATGAAAGTTCAGGTGATGAAGGGGGCAGCTGTGGTCCTTTTGGGACATTTGTCATGCCCAATTCCATGGCTGACTATAGGTGGGATGTGGGCACAAATTTCATAGATAAGGAACATTTCCAAGAAGCCATAATAACTTATGCAGTTCATTCTGGTAGAAACATAAGATGGGTTAAAAATGATAAACAAAGAGTGAGGGTGAAATGTATGGGGGCACAAGGAAAATGTGAATGGTCCGCATCTGCTGCATATATTCCATTACGCAAGACATGGCAACTAAGAAAAGTGGTTGATAGGCATAACTGTTCTAGGGAGTTTAAACTTAAGATTATGAGTGCAAAATGGCTGCGTAAGAAGGTAGAGAAATCTTTGATAGAAAATCCTAAATTCAAGATTAAGGATGTGCGAGAAAAAGGGTTGAGGAAGTGGAATACAAGTATTTCAGTGACTATGGCTCGTAGGGCAAAATCCTTAGCTTCAGACCAAGTGGAAGGGTCATTCAAAGAACAGTTTCGAAGAATACATGATTATGCTTATGAAATTTTGAGATGCAATCCAGGTAGCACAGTCAAAGTTAAAGTGGATGAAATGCAAGGTGAGTCTGTATTTGGTAGGTTTTACACATGTTTCAAAGCATGCAAAGATGCTTTTGTGCTTTGTCGCACCTTTATTGGGTTAGATGGTTGCTTCCTCAAAGGGAAATATGGGGCGAGTTGCTAACTACAGTGGCCAGGGATGCTAACGACCATATGCTTCCTCTAGCATACGCCATTGTGGAGGTAGAGAACAAAGAGACTTGGAAATGGTTTTTGGAAATCCTAGTGGATGATCTAGGAGGACCTGAAGTCTGTGGGGGCATGTACATTTATGTCAGATCAACAAAAGGTTTGTATATGTTCATGCAATTATTTTTATTCACATTTATCATTTTATAGCCATCTATTGTATTAATTTTAATGCATATTACTGCTGTGAAACAGGGTTTGTTGCCTGCAATTCAGGAGTTATTACCTGGTGCAGAGCAACGATTTTGTATGAGGCATTTGTACTCTAATTTCAGAAAACGGTTTGGTAGCCAGAAGTTGAAGAACTTAATGTGGAAGGCATCAACTGTGACACACCTTGTGGCTTGGGAAAAGGGTAATGAGAGATATAAAAAAGGAGAATAAGGATGCTTTCAAGTACCTCATTGCTATACCACCTAGGTATGTATTGAAATCTCATTTATTTTATACTATTTAATATCAAAACTGACTTATCATAATTAATGTTTGTTAATACACAGGTTTTGGTCCAGATCAAGATTCACTAGGAATGCTGTCACTGACATAGTAGTAAATAACATGACAGAGGCATTTAACAGTGTGCTTGTTGATGCTAGAAGCAAGCATGTTATCTCAATGTTGGAAGACATACGAATATACATGATGAAGAGATGGCAATCTAAAAGACAAAAGCTGGAAAAAATGGAAGGGCAAATCTGTCCTAAAATTAACAGCAAACTACAAGAAGAATCCAAAAAAACTAGATATTGGATCCCAAGGTATGATTTATTTAAGTGTTGTTGATGTATAACCTGATCTGTGTTGATGATTTCTACTGTAGAATATGATATGTGTATATGAATTGTAATGTAGTTGTGCTGGGGGGAAAGTATTTGAAGTTGCACACCTATCAGTGGTAGGTGACAAGTATGTTGTAAACCTAGACACCCAAGATTGCAGCTGCAGGAAGTGGATGATAACTGGCATCCCGTGCTGCCATGCACTTGCTGCCATCAGGTTCTTGAACTTGAATGCAGAAGATTATATCCCCCTATGTTTCAGGAAATCAAGTTTTGAAGAGATGTACAACTCCATTATCTACCCTATCAATGGACAAAACATGTGGCCCACCACTGATTTCCCAGATGTCATGCCTCCACATAAAAGGATTATGCCTGGGCGACCCAAGAAAAAGAGAAGGTTGGAACAATGGGAGTTGAGGAAAGATGACATGTAATTACGAAAAGGTGGCCATAGAAAAAGATGCAGAGTTTGTCGTGAACTGGGGCACAATAGAAGACATTGCCCACAACTGCCTACACAAGGACAGTCCTCACAGCCAACTGATGGTCCTCCATAACCAACCCAGCCATCTCAGGAACCAACTTCTGCTACTCCACAACCAACCCAGCCATCTCAGGAACCAACTTCTGCTCCTCCACAACCAATCCAGCCATGTCAAGAACTAACCAATTGTGCAGTCTGAAAAACTTGTTTAAGCGACCTTTTACTGTTTATGTAATCTGGTCTTTAAGTTTGAATTTTGATGGCTGTTATTTTGTAAAATTCATTAGCCATTTTTGGATCAATTGGATCACAGATTTTTTCATTTTGTAAGTTGGTTAATTCAAGATTATGGTGAAGGAGAACAACTTGTTTAATCACAATTATGAGGATTTTGGTTATTTATCAATTAAAATTTTATTAGTACTGACATTCTTATACGAGTTACAATGCAATTTATTCTATTGAAAACATTATTAAATAGGAAAATTTTATCCAGTATACAATCTAATTAAACAATTTTTTTAGAATTTTGGAACCTATTTGAACATTAATTACAAATTTTTGGGACCTATTTGAACATTAATTACAAAAGTAGGGACCTATTTGAACAAAACTAACACAATTGAGGACCTGATTGAACATAAATAACTTAATTCATTCATAATTTTGGAAACTTCGTACATCATTACCTTCACAATTACAACCCTTTTCTGTCAATCTTTCAGCATCAACGCCAACATCACAACGTTTATCAACCCAACAATACTAACCACTACTGCTAATACAATAAACCATTTTTTTCAGAGCCCTAACTACATTTTCGAGATCTTCTATCTTCATGTTTTGGTTCACAATAATAACTTCTTTTTCTTCATCAACGTCTTCATACCACCATTTAAAAAAATTGCAGCAAACACCACCACCTTCACTCTAGCGTTGTTGGTGAACAGAAAATACATAAAAGATTCATTAAATCAGACATACCCAGAATAATAGCAATTAAATCAATCTTACCTTGTAGTTAGCACAACCCCAAAACTTTCTACCCACATTTCTCGGAGTTCTTGTTGTCCTCAGAACTGCAGCTTCCCCACAATCACAAATAGGTCTTAAAGCTTGGGTGCGAGAAGAGGGAACACTACGCTGCACGCAGTTATTACAGTATGAAGAAGATGATTGGGTCCGAGACATAGCTGCAACAAAGCTTCAACGTTCCAACCATGAGCAAGGTCACATACGAGATGGCTTCTTCGACTTTTTATAAACCCCAAGACTTTATTTTTTAATTTTCATTATTTGCATTTAATTAAAAACTTAATGTGTTTAACCCACTAATTAACCACCTCATTGTAAAGAAACACGGACACGTAGCAAGGAAAAGGCAACTGTACAATGAAACGTTATCAATTTAAACGGCGTTACCCAATTAGGACCTAATTGAATCAAATTGACCAAAATTAGGACCTATTTGAGCACCCCGCGAAAATTGTGACCTATTTGAAAAAATTTGACGAAAATTGAGACCTATTTGAAAAAAGTTGATGAAAATTGAGACCTATTTAAAAAAAATTGACGAAAATTGGAACCAAAAAGATATTTTAACCATACAACTAAGGGCAACATCTCTAAACCTCAAAAAAGGTTTACTCAAAAGTATCACATCCAGAAGTGTTTTTTACCAACAAACTTTTTTCCACTATTTTTAGTAATCATTTCCACATATTATAATAAATTCCTTACACCAACTATTCCTATAAGGATATGACTTTAAAAGAATAGTGTCTTCCTCCTTACCTCTAAATTATTAATTGAGATGCTCTCTCTTTTTTTGTTTTTTCTGTTATCTTATATTTACCCTTTTGATGTATGTTAAGCGAATAAGTATGCTTTATCAAAATTTGTTGACGTTAAATATTGAGATTCAAATTTAACCATAAATATTCAGTGAAACATGATTTTGTATTTTATTTATAATTTTTAAACAAGTATTACAAATATTCCTAAATTAAGAGTGTGTTTGATGACTTGTCACAGGTAACTTCAAGAAAGAATCAGGACTATAATATGATCTACAAATGTATAATGTAAAATTTTAGAGCTTCAGAATTAACTTATCTGGTGTCTGATTGTAATAGTATGCCAAACACGTTTGCATTATAAATTCTACTCTGAAAACTACTTGTTTGAAAGTGATAAACTTGGAAAACTTTCAAGTATCAATTTTACAAATATAAAACTTAAATAAACGTGCTTGGTATATATATATATATATATATATATGAAAAAGTAAGTTACGTATAAGGTATCATATGAAAGGTCATGTGATTAAATTTGTTTTGGATATATTTGGTTCTCTTAAATTTATATTTTAATAATCGTGTTTGATCATCATTGCAGAGAAAGATAAGGAAGTAGCGACTTCTCAGGGTGAAATCAAAGCTTTAAGGGCAATTGAGGCTCTCAAGGACAAGGCCATATAAGAGGTACTTCTTTTTTAACGTTACAATACTATAAAGTATTAGATATATTAGTTGAAATTCTCGACAATCATTACTAATATTTGCTGTAATTCTCTCTTTTCACTTCCACTTGAGAAAATTCTACATATAACAAAAGAGTATTTTTTGTGTGTAAATGTTATTTTTTATACGGTAAAGGATGTTACTAATTATGATTATTTTTTATGTTAGGTATCTGATCAAGGGAGTATTCCTAATCAAGAAATAAAATATTCAACTCAAGATTGATAGTTGAAGAATTTTATTAAACTTTCATTATGTTTGAATTGATATTGTAATATTTTACTAGTTTGAATGTTTGAATTTTATTATTTACCTTAAACTTATAGAAATGTTCCTTGTTTTATGAGTGTTATATCTAGTTATAAACAAATGTAAAAATGTTAGAAATTTTGCTTATCATATGTTTTATGAATTATATGCATTAAAAAAGTGTAACAAATAAAATTAAGGGAATTTGAAAAATAAGTAAAAACATGAATGTATAATGAATTGCATTGCATGGGTGAAAAAGGAACTTTCAGTACTATTATACAGTATAAAGGATTTAAAATCGTCGATAATTACCAATAATTTCAAAATCGCATGTAAATACAAGGAATTTCAAAACTGCCGATAATTACCAGGGATTTCAAACTGCTGATAAATACCAGGGGTTTCAAAACCGCCGGTAATTACCAGGGGTTTCAAAACCGCCGGTAAATACCAGGGGTTTCAAAACCACCGGTAAGTGCTACTTTACCAGGGGTTAATCAAAACCGCTGATAATCTATTAACTACGCTAGTTTTTCTAGGAAAAAAAGAAACCTCTGGTAACTCCTTTAGTGGGGATTAAAACTCCTTAGAATGTCATAAATAACTTCCGATAAAAATTATTTTTGTTGTAGTGATAATTGGTGTATGTTTGTTTTTAAAATCAATTTAGAACTAAAAAATTTACGTGCAAGTAATATTAGTTTTTCCGATTAAGCTAAAATCGATTTTCTAACATATGACCAAATACATAGTAAGTGTCTAAATTGTCCCATTCCAATACATTATTAATATTTAATCATTTAATTGTTTAACTAATACACTTTGTTTAAGTGTGTCTATGTTGTCCTAATACATTATTAATACTTAATCATTTAATTGTTTACCTAATGCATATTACTTTAAGGTATCAAGATGTTAAAATCATTGTTCACCAATATAATCTCGGTCTACCAAAAACGCATAGACTCCCGAAAATACATAGAATCCAAAGTTTTGAGAAGTTTGGTTTATTAAAAATCTAAATTTTTTTTGTGTCTTCCGCCTACTCGGATTATCATCCGAACTCGAACTACTATTATAGCACCGTTGGGAGAAATTCTTCATTGAATTTCCAATTTATTTTGTAATTTTTGCATGTATAATCTTAGTTAGTTAGTTTGAAGACATAAATCCATAGATAAGATGCTGAAAAACAAATTAGATTATCATAAAATAAATGTAGAACAACAGCCGAAACTTACCACACACTCTTATGCTAGAGATGTTGTAATTTTTTATTGTGATAAATTGGGAAGATTTACCATTTTTCAAGTATAAATTATTCATTTAGGTTGATTTCAATTTTTTTATATAAAACAATTTAACTTTTGTTGAGGGAAAATTTTATTTTTAAAATATTTGGATAACCTGGCTCTACCCTTAAGTCTAAGTTGACTTAGTAACACGTTTGACTTAAGAAGACTCGTTTTTGTTTTTGACCACGGTCGATGTTGAGAATGCTAGTATGAGTCTAGATTCCACATTAGGTAAAAATGAAAAAGTTGAGTATTATATCAAGATGAAGACTCATAAATTCATTGTCTTAAGGTTTTTGGTTGGAAGTAGTGTTAATTTCATTTGTAGTTGGACTCAGATCTCATTTTTGTGTTGTATCCTCCCTAAAAAAGTCTCATCAATGGTATCAGAACTGGTGATTAGTCTTTTTGACCATATCGTACAAGTATAATCTGGTCCATGTATTGAAAGTCTTCCTAACAAGACTTCAAGAAAGTGTGCTTCGTTAACATCTTGTCTTAACCTTTGACACAAGTCAACTATATCGATCTTTGACCCAAGACGACTCATCTCAACATTCGGTCAAGTCGACTCGTCACGACACGACTTTTGGCTCAGATTGAATTAAGTTGACCTTCGGTCTGGACGGACTCAACTCGACCTTTAGTTCGGACTGACTTGTCGGCTTGACCTTCGATTCGAACTGACTGAGACTAACCTTATGTCTGGGTTGAACCGAATCGGCTCGGCCTACAATATTTTATTTTATTCTTGTATTTCATCCATTTAAAATTAAGTTTTTTAGAGTATGTAAAATTCTTCTATTTTATTCATTTAAAATATCTTCCAAAATTTCTTAAATTTTAATTTATTTCTAATTACTTTATTCAAACAAATTATTTTAATGTAAATTTTTTAAAATTTTAAATTCTTTAAAAAATAAATTACTCTTCTAAACTATGTTGTTTTTCTTATATATGAACTCATTCATTGATTCCTATATAGGAATAGCACCCAATGCACTTTATGATTCAATTCAGAAACTACAAGCACCACATAACACTGCTTATCTTTTGAGACTGCTACAGAAAAATCTATGAATTAGGGGGTCATGTCTGCATATAATTTTCAAAGCATATAACAAAGTCTAGTTCCAATTTGTAATTGTTAGGATGAATTTAAATTTGTTTTTAATCCAATTATTTAAATTCAGATTGTATTTTATAATGGGGTTTTAAAATACCATGTCCACTCTAGTCTTGAATTAAAAAAAAAAAAACATATGCAATAAATCAAGATCCCATGTCTGATGATATCCTTCGACAGAACAAGAAAAATAATAAGACAAGAAAGTACTTGGGAGTTAATAAGGAAGAGTAGCTACCCAACGACCATCACCATAAAAATCACATTCAACAGTGAACAACCAAATTCAACAGTCTCTGACCTAATTAAATGTGCCTCAATAATGCCTCTCACACACCACAACAAAATAGAATCTGATTTTGATAGATTAATTAGAGTGACTATAAAGTAAATATATCTTAAGTTTGAAGCTACCATCTTCCGTATATGTTTATTTTAAAAATAATAAAATACATAAAAAATTTTACAAAACTTTTTTAAAACATTAATAAATATATAATTATTATTGTACATATCTAAATTAAAATTATATATATTAAAAATTATCAAAATAAAAAATTATAAATTATTATTATCATACAAATATAATTTTAATTTTTTATCTGTTAAATATTTCGTTGGTAAAAATTAATAAAATATTTTGAAAAATTAAATATAAATACGTATTAAAAAAATATATAATCCAAATGGATCATACATTTTAGTGACTCAGAATATTATATTAAACATTGTTAATGATATTGATTTTTATCAAAAATTAAATATTGTGTTTAATTGACCAATCTTCTTTTTATTATCTTTTCTTATAAATATATTACTGAAATTATAGAAAAAAAAAGTATCAATATAATTTTATTTATAATTTGTGAAACCTAAACTTCAAACTTTTAATTTCATATAAATGTTTTATGATATTTTGACACTTAAATTTCTTTTTCACTCCTATTATATATATATATATATATATATATATATATATATATATATATATTTTTTTTTTTTTTTTTTTTTTTATAAATACAAAAATAATTTTTTTTTAATAATCATGTTACTTTTAAAGTAAGTTGTCAGAATATCAAAACATAATTTATCTTTTATATACTCATATTTATTTATGTTGAATTCTATTTAAACTTAATTTAGTTTTAGAAATATACATCGTGTCACTTTTGATTTGTAAATGAAATTTTAAATAAGTTTATATTATAAAAAAGTTGTAAATATGTTACATTAAATGAATTTTAATTTTTGACAAAAAAAAATCCTTTTAAAAATATTAACATTAAAAAAAACTTATATTGATATAATTTGATCAATTTTTCTGTACACACATTAATTTGGAATAATTCTAAATTTTATTAAACTTTAGAAATATGATAATAAATTTGAAATATATAATTCTCTATTTTTTTCTTATATATATATATATATATATATATTTATATTATGTAGTTTTCCAATAAGTTTATGTTAGTGTTCATTGCCATATCATAAATATTATATTAAAAAAAAATATATGGAACAATACTAAAATAATGGTAAAAATATGTTACACACATAAAAAAAAATAAAAAATTATTATGATAAAAAATTAAGTAAATATATAGATGGGAAAAAAGAAATCAAATATTAGTTGAAAACTAAAGTTCAATGATCATATTAAACCATTTCAGAATCCACAAAAGACTTCTAAAACTTATTATAATTTTTTAGTTAGAATTTTTTTTTTTTTTTTGATCAGCACTCTTGTTTTAGAATATGTAGTATTAACTTTTCTTTACCTATTTTGATTAGACTTTCTTGTAGTTAGAACCAATTTCTCATCTCTTCAAAATTAAACTTTTTCCTCTCATCAAACATATTAACCCGTTTATAAAATTTATGTAAGTTCCAAACTTCTTATTTAAAATCTAGTGTTGTGTACGATAGAAAATTCTACATCCGTTTATTAACCATTGCTATAGAAGCCAACAGCTAAGTCGCACTTTTTATCAATGTTTATTGAAGTCACATATTTTAAAGTATTCTTAATGTTAAGAATCTAAATGACTTAGAATTTTGACATTCAACAAAAAAAAAAAGAACATTAGATAGGAAAAAAATCTATAAATCCTAAGGGAAAATATGCTGAGAGAAATTCATGGGACAAATATGTCTGATAAAAATCTGTGATAAAATTTATGGTATGTAACGATTTATGGTAAAAATAACACTTATTTCATAAGTGATAAATGTCTTCAATTTATTTCTTTAAAAAGATTCCAACATTTTATTTTGACCAATTAAAAAAGTATGTGAATTCATAGTATATTTGTACACACCTTATAACATAAAGGCTTAATTATCATTTTGGTCCCCTAATTTGTTGGGTTAGTTCATTTTGGTCCCCTTATTATTTTTAGGTTCACTTTGGTCCTCTAATTCTTTAAAAGGTTCAATTTGGTCCCTACCGTTAAGTCA